>Ga0209724_1000123_pt1 | contig 99065 bp, 81 predicted proteins | sample grotaG_FD_184143 | JGI IMG/M metagenome (GOLD analysis project Ga0209724, IMG submission 184143) | Glacier valley bacterial and archeal communities from Borup Fiord, Nunavut, Canada, to study Microbial Dark Matter (Phase II) -... | ecosystem: Environmental > Aquatic > Freshwater > Ice > Glacier ...
CATTGGCCTTCAGCTTGTTGAACCCGCACGCCTATCTGGATACGGTGGTGATCATTGGCAGCGTCGGCGCGAAGTATCCGTTAGGTGAGCGGCTGTGGTTCGGCATGGGCGCGCTGTTGGCGTCAACGATCTGGTTTTTCGGGTTGGCGTATGGGGCACGCTGGTTAGCGCCATTGTTTCAGCGGCCTGTCACATGGCGCGTGTTGGACGTGATCATTGGCTGCGTGATGTGGCTGATCGCATTCACGCTCATTTTTTGACCCCTACCTAAATCCTTCCCCGATTACAGGGCAGGACTTGCATACGCGGACTACTCCCTTCCCCTGTACACGGGGAAAGGGTGGGGTTAGGGGTCATTTGTGTTGGGGAAAGGCTGGGGTTAGGGGTCATTTCCCACCCCAAAAAAACTACCCTTGACAAAGGATAAATAAGTAGTAAACTTACCCGAATAATATGTGTTCCAACTTTGGAGTCCACCCAACAGATTCGGCACTGAAACCGTCAGAAATAAGGTTTCATGTGTTGCTTTTTGTTTGGTAGGACTATTTTTAGCCCCTGCTGCTAACAGCGTAATTTGTTACTCCAACCTGTGCAAGTGGTTCATTAGCGCCTAGGAGGAAACGCCGTGGAGGCGAAAGATTTTAGCGCATTGCGCGTCAGTCTGGCTTCACCCGAACAGATTCTATCATGGTCGTATGGTGAAGTGACCAAGCCGGAGACGATCAATTATCGACGTCTGCGCCCCGAAAAAGACGGGCTGTTCGACGAAGCGATTTTTGGTCCGACGAAGGATTGGCAGTGCTACTGCGGTAAGTACAAAAATGTCCGCTATAAAGGCATCATCTGCGATAAGTGCGGCGTTGAAGTCACCCGCGCCAGCGTTCGCCGCGAGCGGATGGGTCACATCAATCTGGCCGCACCGGTTGCGCACGTCTGGTACACGCGCCGCGTGCCGAGCTATCTGGGTTTGCTGCTCGACGTAAGCCGCCGCAACCTGGATCGCGTGCTGTATTTTGCGCAGTACGTGGTGACCTATGTGGACGAAGAAGCCCGTCAAAAGGCATTGAAGCGCATCCATGACGAGATCAATCGTCAGGAATCGGGCGGTGGTGACATCGACAGTAAGATCGCCGTCATTCGCAGCTCGCGCGACACTGAGATGCTGGAAGTAGAAAGCCGTCGCACCAGCATCAACAGCATTCTGGATGAAGAAAGCAGCTTGCGCTCCGACGATATTATGAAGGAAGCGCAAAACCTGGAACGCCGCATCGATTCACAGCGCGGTCAGGTGCTTCAACAGGCGCTCGTATTCGATGCCGTCGGTGAGATCATCGGTGACGCGGGCGAAACCGTCACATCGGACATGATCACGCGCGTTCAGGAATATACGAATACCCGGCTGAGTGAAATCCAGAAGGAAATCGAAGAGCGGCGCGGTCAGGAACAAGCGCGCCTGGCGATGGAAGTGGACACGCGTAGTAACGTCGTGCAAGCCGACATTGATGTTTTGCAGGATGAACAAGCGGCTCGGCTCACTCGCGTTCGGGCGGCAGCGCATGAAGCCCGTCAGGAACTGCAAAGTTTGCAGCAGTTGATGTTCCTGGGCGAGCCGCGTTACCGCGAACTCAAGCAGAAGTATGGCAACGTCTTCAAGGCCGATATGGGTGCTGAAGCGTTCTACGAAATTCTGCGCAATATGGACCTGGAAAAGCTGTCGGTGGAGTTGTGGAACGAAGTCCGCACCACCAAGAGCAAGCAGAAGAAGAAGAAGGCAACTAAACGGCTGCGCGTAGTCGAGTCGCTGCGCACGAGTCACAACCGCCCTGAGTGGATGATCCTGACTGTGCTGCCAGTGATCCCGCCCGATTTGCGCCCGATGGTGCAGTTGGATGGCGGACGTTTTGCAACCAGCGATTTGAACGATCTGTACCGCCGCGTGATCAACCGCAATAACCGCCTCAAGCGTTTGTTGGAACTTGGCGCGCCGGACGTGATCGTGCGCAACGAAAAGCGCATGTTGCAAGAAGCCGTGGACAGCCTGATCGACAACAGCCAGCGCGGTAAGGCGCTCAGCCGCCGTGGGCGTCGCGAATTGAAGTCACTCAGCGATATGCTGAAGGGCAAGAAAGGTCGTTTCCGCCGTAACTTGCTCGGCAAGCGCGTTGACTATTCTGGCCGTTCGGTAATCGTCATTGGCCCGAAACTCAAGCTGCATCAGTGCGGTTTGCCAAAGACGATGGCGCTTGAATTGTATCGCCCGTTCGTGATCAGTAAGCTCGTGCAGAACGGGACGGTCACCAACGTTAAAGGCGCTAAGCGGGTGCTTGAACGTGAGAAGCCCGAAGTCTGGGAAATCCTTGAGGAAGTGATCAAGGATCGTCCGGTGCTGCTCAACCGCGCGCCGACCTTGCACCGTTTGGGTATCCAGGCATTCGAGCCGCAATTGGTCGAAGGCAAAGCCATTCAGATTCACCCGTTGGTGTGCTCGGCTTTCAACGCCGACTTCGACGGTGACCAGATGGCCGTACACGTTCCGCTGAGCGACAAAGCGGTGGCCGAAGCGCGTTCGCTGATGTTGAGCACCAAGAACCTGCTCAAGCCTGCGGATGGTCAGCCGATCGTCGGTCCGTCAAAAGACATGGTGCTCGGTAACTACTACCTGACCATGGATCCGACCGCCGATATTATCTCGCTGAAATCGCGCATTGAAGAATTCCGCTACTGGGACGACCTGCATAAAGGTGGCCTCAAAATCGGCGTGATGCTCAACAGCGGCGGTCAGCAGTGGGTCGATAAGCACGAATATTTCGTCGGTAACGAAGTGATCGTGTATCAGAAGCGCGATATTCTGGATGAAGCCGGTAAGGTCACCAAGAGCATGTCCGCCGATGTGGAACTGCTCAACGCGACGCTGAACGGTGAGGTCGATGTCGCTATTTATAACGGCTACGATTTCACGCTTCAGGCCAAAAAGAAGCCCGACTATAAAGAAGCGCTGGTGATCAGCAACCTGACCGAACGCCGCCACGTCACCAACATGGACGAAGTGGAATCGCTGTACGGGTTGGGCTTGGTCACGCTGCATACGCCGATTTTGCTCGGCAACTACAACGACACGACTCCGGCGCAGCCTGAGCCGGAAATCACGACCATTGGCCGCGCGATCTTCAATCGCATTCTGCCCGATGAACTGCGCTTCATTCAGGACACGATGGGCAAGAAGCAGTTGCAGACCCTGGTTGCCAAGTCGTATCAGAAGATGGGGCCAGAGATCACGACCGATGTAGTCGATAACATCAAAAATCTGGGCTTCCATTATGCGACCGTTTCGGGCACGACGATCGCCGTCAACGATTTGACCATCCCGATCGAACGCGATCAGATTCTGGCTGACGCGGGCGCTGAGATGGAATTGGCCGAACGTAACTTCCGGCGCGGTTTGCTCACCGACGACGAACGCTATCAGAAGACGGTCGATACCTGGACAAAAGCCAAGGACGACCTGAGCAACGTGATCAAGGATACGCTCGATCCGTTCGGTCCAATCGCGATCATGGCGATCAGCGGTTCGACTAAAGGCGGTTTCGGTCCGATCACGCAGTTGGCCGGAATGCGCGGTTTGATGGCTGACCCGTCCGGGCGCATCATCGAACTGCCGATCCGCAGCCACTTCCGCATGGGCTTGACGGCGCTCGAGTACTTCATCTCGACGCACGGCGCGCGTAAAGGTTTGGCCGATACCGCGCTGCGTACCGCCGATGCAGGATACCTGACGCGCCGTCTGGTAGACGTAGCACAGGACGTGATCGTCAACCGTCTAGATTGCTATACCGAGCGCGGCATGAGCGTTCGCGTTGCGGACAACATCGCCGGGCAGACAGTACAGGAGCGTATCGTCGGGCGTTGTGCGGCCATTCCGCATTATCACCCCAAGACGGGCGAACTGCTGATCGATCACAACGACATGATCGACGACGATATTGCGGATATGCTGGCAGCGTCCGGCATTCAGGAAATCATCGTGCGCAGCCCAATGACCTGCGCTTTGATGCACGGCATTTGCGCGTACTGCTATGGGCGTGACTTAGGGCGCGGCGCATTGGTCGAGATCGGCGCAGCAATGGGTATCGTTGCGGCGCAGTCGATCGGTGAGCCGGGCACACAGTTGACGCTGCGTACTTTCCATACGGGCGGTACGGCGCAGGCGTCAGGCGACATCACGAGCGGTTTGCCACGCGTTGAAGAACTCTTTGAAGCGCGTAAAAAGCCGAAGGGCGAAGCGGTCATGACCGATATTTCCGGCACTTTGCGGCTGCGCAAGACGGAAGACGGTGTGCGCCATGCCATCGTGATCAACAGCGAAGTGATCAGCGAACAGCACAAAATTCCTGAAGGCTGGCAAGTGCTGGTCGAAGAAGAACAGGAAATCAAGCTCGGCACGCCGATTGCGATAGCGCTCTCGCCTTCGCAGGAGTTCAATGTGCCCGTCGATTGGGACTTGGAATATGAAGAGCAAACGATGGTCAAGCAGGGTCAAATCCTGGCACGTCTGACCAGCGGCGAAACCGTTCTGCAAGCGCCGGGTGATGGCATGATCCGGTTGGAAGGTCACACGTTGGGCTTCTATCCGCAGCTTGCCGCGCAAATGGCGGGTGCCGTCCACGTTGAAGATAACATCATCTTCATTCGCAGCGAGCAGATCAACGAAGAGGACTACGAAATTCCGTCCACTTCGCGTTTGCTGCCTAACGCTTTCGACGGCGCGGAAGTGACCGCTGGTCAGCAGTTGACCGAAGGCGCTAAGAACCCGCACCGCATCCTGAAGGTGCAAGGCGAAGAACAGTGCGAACTGTACTTGCTGGCGGAAGTGCAGGATGTGTATCGTAATCAGGGCGTGAACATCTCCGACAAACACTTCGAGATCATCATCCGCAAGATGTTGTCGAAAGTGCAAATCACCAAGTCAGGCGGCTCAGTGCTGCTGCCGGGCGAGTTGATCGATAAGCTGATGCTCTTGCACAAGAACGAAGCGCTCATTGCAGAAGGCAAAGAACCCGCAGCGGGCGTACCCATCTTGCTCGGTGTGACCAAAGCGGCGCTCAGCACGGACTCGTTCTTGTCGGCGTCGAGCTTCCAGCACACGATCAAAGTGTTGGCAGGCGCGGCCATCGAAGGCAAGGAAGATCGTCTGTATGGCCTCAAGGAAAACGTGATCATCGGCAAGCTGATTCCGGCAGGTACGGGCTTCCATACCTATCAGGATCGCGAGTTGATCGCGCCGAACGTGACGCTGGAAAGTCAAGGCGCGCTGGATGCCGACGCCGAGATCGACCTCGACGCGATCGGTGACTCGCCAGACATGGGCGACGGCAGCGAAGTCGCCGCACGCTAAGCCTTACAGCCACTTCAAAACGCTAGAAACACAAAGACGCGGGATCATGATGAATGATCCCGCGTTTTTTTATTGTCCTCACCGTTGACCCCTAACCCCCGCCCTTCCCCCGTATACAAGGGAAGGGAGTCAGCTCGCGTATCAAAGTCCTGCCCTGTAATCGGGGAAGGATTTAGGAAGGGGTCAACGGGTCAAAGCTACAGCGTCTAATCGTCGTAAGCAGCGTTCTGATAGACGGTCGCATTCTTACTACAGGTGCGTTGTTCCAACAGCAGCGGATCGCGCGGCGTCTGCGTGAAGTCAAAAGCGCCCATCATGTTGTCAGCGGCTTTGTCACGTCCGGTCATGGTGGGCAAGCCGAGCTGATCTTCAGCAAAGCGCAGCATCGACGAATACTCGTACTGTGTGTGATCGATGTAGCCCTTCTTAGCATATGGTGAAATCACCAGCAGCGGTACGCGGAAGCCCAAACCGTACCCATCGACTTGTTGCGGCGGAACGTGATCGTAGAAGCCGCCGAAGTCGTCCCAGGTCAGGAACACGGCGGTAGATGACCAATCCTGACCCTTCATCAGCGAATTGAGCAGTTGAACCGTCCAGTTTTCGCCTACACATACGCTGGCTGGCGGATGCTCGCTGACCGTACCGGGCGTGACGATCCACGAAACCGTTGGCAGTGTGCCTGCCGCTGCATCTTTTTCAAACTGCTCGATCGGGACGACGAACTGCCAATCCGCACCGTAGCGAATGTGCTTGATCGCGTTGAAGGACGACCAGATGTAGCCGCCCTGATTCGCTTGCGGCGCATAGTAACGCCATCCGTAGTTTTTGGCGTCCAGCTCATCGGCAAGGGTATTGAAATCGAAACAGGCTTCCTGCAAGGTGATCGCGCCGCTGGCGTCTTTCACTTGCACTTGCTGATTTTTGACGTCGCAGCCCCAACCGTGCGTCGAATTATTCAACGTGCCGATGTTTTTATCGGTTTTTGGGTTGTTGACCGCGCCGCCCGACTGCGCCGCGACGGTGTACAGATGGTTGGGAAAGCTCGGTCCCATCAATGACGAGAACATGTTATCGCCCAACACGAAATTCTGTGCATACGTCCAATAGTTAGGGATGTCCGGTTGCAGCATTTGCGTCAGGCTGTAGTTACCGTAGCTATCTTTTGGCTTCGGGTCTTTGCCAGATGGAATCAGGTTGAATTTGTCCATCTTGCCGCCGTCGTAAGCCATGTACCCCGCCTCGGAAGCGTGGCTGATGTCCGCCGGAATTTGATCAGGCTGATGCTTGAGCGGTACCACTTTGCCGAACGAGTCGGTGGCCGTGGTTGCGCCGTTGGCACCCGGATACGTGCCGAAGTAATCATCGAACGTGCGATTTTCCTTGACAAAGAAAATGATGTGCTTGATCTGTCCGCTCGGTATCTGAAGTGTGGCTTGTGTCGCCGGTTGTGTCGCGGCTTGCGTTACGGCAGGCGTGGCGGCTTGTGCCGTGAGCGGAACTGTACTGCTGGTGGCGAGCAGTCCGCCGACAGTCAGCACGAGCGCTGCCGTCAGAATGCGCGTGTGAGGTGACGCGGAAGTGAAACGACTGTTCATTGTGAACCTTTCTATTGCCGTCCATATGCATAGGATGAACTGCTATAGGCTATCGACAGGTTGTAAAGCGCACATCATGCAGATGTAAACTTTGTGGCGGGTATGTGCAAAGTCATTGACCCCTAACCCCTAAGCCCATTGACCCCTAACCCCCACCCTTTCCCCGATTACAGGGCAAGGGGGCAAGCCTCCGGGTAAGAAATCCCGTGCTAAAACTCTGCGCGCTGCGCCTCGATCACGGCGTGACCCATCGCTTGCACGCTGGCAGGCAGCAGATCGCCGGAGTCGAACGCCATAAATGCGACCGCGTATTGTTCACCGTCCGGCAAGGTGATCAGTCCGGCGTCGGTGCTGATGCGATAACCGTTGCCATAGTCACTATTGGGCGCAATGTACCCATCTTTGGAAGCAGTCGCAATCCCGAACGGCAGCGTATCTTCCTTGATCATGCTGAAATGTTGATTGGAGAGCAGATCGATCGCTGCATCGTAGTAGCCGAGTGTTCGGCCACGAGTGGCAAGATACACATAAAATTGCGCCAGATCGCGCGGTGAATAGGTGTTATTGATTGCCAGCACTTTGCCCGCGTAAACCAGTGTGCGGTTTGCATAGCGATCGTCGGTACAGGCCGCGCACAGACGCTCACCCACTAACCAGGCGTGCAAACCTGATGCGGCACTAATGCCGACCGTCCTTTGACTCCAATCGTTGAACGCGCGCACCGGGTTACCCGACGCTTGCAGCGCTGCCGATCCGTTATCATACACGTAGCCGAGCGTCTTTCCGGTGGCGTCGTTATCGCTGAACACCGCCATCTGATAGACATTTTTAAGAATGGCGTGATATTCAGTCCAGGCGGCGCGATAAGCATCCGGCACAGCGTCGAGCTTATCGATATTCCAATAGCGGATCGGCACGCCCTGCCATACTTGCGGCGCGATGTGCTCGAAAAAATAAATCGCCACCGGCCCCTTGAAAGCAGACGCCACTGCATATTGCTCGTCCGCATGATAGCCCGCCTCGTCAACGCCATGCACCGGCGTGATCGGCAGCAGTGCCACGCCCAATTTGCGCCCTTTAGTGATCGCGCTCCATTGATCCGCTAACAACAGCGCGCTGCCTTGCGGCGAATCTGCATGAGCCGCGATCACAGGTGGCAGCCGCCGATCACCATAGGTCAGTGTGAGCGATGCGCCGCCCGCCGTTTGCGACAACAGCAGATGCGGCGGCGGGCCGTCATAGTTTGGGTTGAGCCGCCACACGTAATCTTGCGTCACGCCCTTTTTGCTATCCATGCTGAGCTGAATGGTACACGGCGGATTATTGGCATTTACGATGCCAAGCGATTGAAATACCGCTTTCTCGACATTATCGGTATCGCGAAACACGGCATTCCGCACGATCGAATCAAGTAGCGACGCCGCCACACAAACGCCACCCAGTCGATCGCCGTCCGCTGTGTAGCCTTGCCGCGCCGATAAATCATTGTGCAGCACCATTCGTATCAGGGCATAATTGACGCCTTGATAATAAGTGACGGTGCGCAAAAAGTCGGCAAGCTGTGTCAGAGCGATCTGTGCGCTGTGAGCTTCAGCCGCATTCGCCGGATAGCTGATCTGCGCGGTATACGTGCGCGTCAGGTCACTGGTGGCGGCGCTCGGCGGCACACCCAATAAGCACAGTGCGACCACAAGGCCGATCGCGCAAAGCAAGCGTCGCAAATTAAGCCGCCCTGCTGACGAGCGCGCGCTGCTCAACGATGCGCCGCTGCTTGCCTAATACAAAGCCCATCACCGTGCGCTCAATGACAATCAGAACAGGGTAGCTAAGCCCGGCTAATGGCGCTGCCTGCGGGCCACCGATGATCACAATGGCGATCGATACCAAGCCCACCGATGCCATGACCAGATTGCTGATGACAGTTTCCCGCGTCGCAAAAATTTCAAGTTCAGTCATTTCAAACGTTTTGCGCATTCGGTAGGCATGATAATACATCAATGCAAAAACGGTGTACAGGGCGGTATACCCCGATCCGTACACGATCATCAGCGACGGCAGCTGATCAATCTGAATCATGTCCGTAATATCAGCGTTGAAAATCCCGCGAAAAAACAAGATCGAAATAAATTTAAGCGGGTAGATGTAGATCAACATGACGAACAGCAGTGTTGTATTCAAGACCATTGTCGTTGTATCTTGCAAGCCAAACCGCCGAAAGTAGCGATAATGGAAATACCAGATCATGATCAGCAGCACAAAACTCACTGCAAACGCGCCTACATTGCTCAATGACGAGAGTAATTCGGTGAACGTTTTGGGCACTTCCAGCGAAACGACGAGCAGCGTAATCGCAAAGCCGAATACCGCATCACTGAGTCCTTCAAGGCGCGAAACGTCCGCCCCTCGCCAGCGGAACAATCCATCATGGATAACATCGGTTTTCATCAACTGTTCGCGAATCATGCGACAATCCTATTAAGATTTCTGAATGTTGAGCAAAATCGCACCCATTGTACCGTTTGCTCACAAAATTGGTGAATGGGTTCCCTACTACGGAGGGACTTTACGCGCTGAGAACCCCTTCCCTCCTTGTGGGGGTAAGGGTGGTAGGGGATTCGGGAAAATTGACTTTTCACGCGCCCTGCGTTGGCTTCCCGTTATAGCGGCGATCCGCGCCGAAACGATGTAGAATCACAATTTGTCACACTTAGAAATTAGGCGCTTAGATGATCACCACGCAGCCAATGTCCTGGGAAACTTTTGAGCAGCAGATTCAAATATGCTTGAATCATTTATACGATTACACTTTCTTGCAAAGCAACGCCTTAGTTCACCTGTTAGTTTCCGATCGCACAGGCCCCGATCGGGTGGACAACTTTCGCACCATAGTGTTTGATGCGATCGAACGCCTGAGGCCGGGCGCTACCGTTGCCTTCCACTCAAAAGCGGCGCGCACCTACAATATCCTGTCCATGCGTTATGTTGTCCAGCAGCAAACCTCCGAAGTGATCAAACAGCTCGCCATGAGTGAGCGACAGTTTTACCGCGATCACCCGAAGGCGATTCGCAGCCTGAGCAGTATCCTGTGGGAGCGCCTCACCGGAACAACCATCCCGGAAATAACCCCGCTGGAAGTCGCACATCTGTCTGTGCAAACAGAAGTTCAAAGCCTCTCTGAACATTCGGAGATCGAACGATTAAACCTGGCTAACTTACTTGCAGGGGTAGTCGATAGTCTACGTCTGTTAGCAAGTGAGAACGGCGTGAGGCTGATTTCAGAAACGCCAGAACACCTCATTGAAGTAGACACACATCGCACTTTGTTACGTCAGCTTGTGCTTGCCATTCTTTTTCCATTAGTAACCAATGCAGGCGCAGGCGCGACGGTGTGCCTTTCGATTGAAGGAAAACCTGGACGAACGCGAATCGTTTTTTCGTTGACGGAGCTTGCCGATCCTGACGGATTATTAGCAGTGCTTGACGACCAGGAAACATTGCCACTGCTCGTCAAAACGCTCAAAGCTAATTTGCGTCCCATTCAAAATACCATGGGCGAAGTATCGGTTACCCTTGAAATATCGATGGGGATGCAAACGGTGCTCATTGTTGACGATAACCCGGACGCCATCGATCTGTTTCAGCACTATTTATCTAAACAACGCTATCAGGTGCTCGTGGCGTACAATGGCGCTGAAGCATTGCAAATAGCCAGAGAAGCGCAGCCGAATGTCATTATTCTGGATATTATGCTTCCGGGGCAGGATGGTTTGGAAGTGTTGCAGAATTTGAAGCATCACGAATTGACGCTGCATATTCCAGTCTTGATATGCTCAATCCTGGATATGCAAGCTCTGGCGTTATTGCTCGGCGCAAACGATTATCTCAGAAAGCCTCCAGAACAAGATGATCTGTTGAGGCTTCTCGATCAATGGAGCATATGATAAATTGCAGCGTGCGCAGACAATTTACACTACCTGTCGAGTGCTGACTTCACGTTACGGAAGTCAGCAGCGCAGCTAACACAGTGAATCTCCCTGCTTATACCGGCTCTGCCACCAGCCGATCGACGTAATAACCAATGTTGAGCGGCTCCGCAGTGGCCTGTTGGAGCGCTTCATTCCACGGATAACTTGCGCCGACGCCGAACACTTTTTCGCGGAAGAAATCGCCCGCGCCTGCCTTGCCGATCAAACCGCCGAGGTGTTCATCCAGCCAATGCTGCCACTGCGCCGCCATCATATAGCCGATCAGGTAGTTCTGATAATAGGCGGGCGACAGCGCAATGTGATTTTTGGTCGCCCAATCGGGCATGTTTCGCCCTTCGGGACGTGTCAGGAACTGATATTTCTCGACCAAATCCCACCACAGCGCATTCAAATCGCGTTCGGGGTCTTCGTACAGCGCGCGTTCGAACATCACGACGACCATCACCCAACGAGTGAAGATCAAGCGGCTCAGAATATCGCGCTGGTGAGCAGGTACAGTCAATGCGCTCGCCTGATCAGCGCTCAGCCCGCGCACATCGATCAGCCAATCACGGTTAAGGGTCATACCGCCCATCATTTCGGCCATCGCCTCGGTGCTCAGAATGTGCGCGGGCGTTCGCAATATCCAGGGCAGCGTTTGCGGAATGTACTTGTCGTAAACGCCGTGGCCGAGTTCGTGCAGCAGCGTATCCATCCAGCGCTCGGACGGCTGCAAATTGTTGAGTGTCCGCACGTCTCCTTCGCGATCGATGTGGATCATGAAGGCGTGTTGATCCTTGTTGGGGCGCTCGTACAAGTCGCTGCGCGCCAGAATATCCCGCACATCCATACCGAGTCCATCATACGTTTTGACCGCCAGATCTTCGATTTTCTGATCAGTGAAAAAGCTGTCAAAATCAGTATCACCGACTTTTGGCGCGCGTTGAAAAAACAAGTCGCTGTAATGCCAGGGGCGCAGTTCCGCCACGGGCACCTTGAAACGCGCGCTTAATTCGGTATCGAGCGCCGCTTTCACCCGTCGGAAGGGTTCATCGGTGCGCGTTTTGAGATCGTCGAGCATGGTGTACAACCATTCAGGATCGATCTCGTTGAGCGTCAAGCTCATGCGGTGATAGTTCGGGTAGCCCATCTTGTGCGCGGTCTGATTGCGCAAGCGTGCCAGTTCGCGGATCGAGTCAGCAACCTGCGAGCCAAGCTGTTTGTGGGCTTCCCACGCTTCACGGCGAACTTCGCTGTCACGCGATTCGTCCAGCAGCTTGTCGATCTCGTTATTGCTCAGCTTTTTGCCGCCGACTTCCGCGCGAAACGTGTAGTACACAGTTTCCAAATCCTTGACCAGATTGCTCATGCGCTCGATTAGTGCCGGATCGTTCTGGCTTTGCGCAAACTCGTAATGCAGCAAGCGGATTTGCCGCGCCAACAGCGGATCAGCGGCAGCGGCGTTGGTGGTATCCAGATCGCGGAAGCGTGCGAACAGTTCCGGGTCCGCTTCGTAGCGCATCATGGCGGTACGTGCATCGGCGGCGGCCTGTAAATTTTCGGGCGTGCCATTTACAGCGGCATCCCAAAACGCCTTACCTGCCGTGATCGACAGTTCGCGAATCCGGGCAACGGTCGTTTGCACCATGCTCTCAATAGCAGACAAATTCTCAGCGGTAGCCATGTCGAAATCCCTTTAAGCGTACTTGATATTCTGGCTGATTATCGCGCATCTATGCCCGATCGCGCTATACTTGACTGTACTGGCTGATTCAACTTTAACTGACAGGAGAATGGGTTGTGTCTAATCGTCCACATTTATCCGCAGGTGAAAGCACCTGGGCGTTTGTAGCTGGCGGCGGCCTCATCTTGATCATCCTATACTTTTGGCTGACCGCTTTGGGCGGCACCGGCAACGCAAATGCGCTCGGCTTTGTAGGCCTTATCGGCCTGGTGCTGCTGGTCGGCGGCACCGTCAGTTGGCTAGCACAGTTCCGCCCGTGGTTGGTGTTCGATGATATGAGCACGCCACTTTATACAGGGCACGCTCATCACGATGATCATACGCCGCAAACCGAACATGACGCCGAAGCAGGCACGGCACACGCCAGCATGTCGTACACCGAGCCACCATTGCCACCGCCACCCGTGATCATTGATCCGTTGAGCGGCTTTGGTGCGGCGTCCTCGTCAGCAAATGCTGAGCTGCCGCTGCCACCCGTGATGATGGATCCGATGAGCGCCTTTCCGCCCGTCGCACCTGCGCCGCAAATCCGCTCAATGCCTGTTCAAAAGGCGGGTCATGACGATCTGCAACTCCTCGTCGGCATTGGCCCCAAAGTGACCGCCGCATTGAATGGCGCGGGAATCTTCACGTTTGTGGATATGACGCGCCGCACGCCTGAAGAATTGGAAACGGTCGTGCGAACGGGTGGCGTTCATCACTTCGGCAATGCGAATACATGGTACGAACAAGCCCGCTTCGCAGCATCCGGTGATATGGATGCGCTTAAACAATATCAGGCGAACTTGCCGCCCAACCAACCCAAGCCGTAAGGAAGTGAGTTAACCTCAGTTTCCCCGCCCTAAATCCCCCACAAGGAGGAACGGACTTTGTAGATTCCCCTTGCCCTCCTTGTGTGGGAAAGGAGTTGGGGATTAGGGGAAAATGCATCCGCTTTGATTTTTATCCTTTGACTAACATTCATGGAGACTGAGTGAACATGCGTAAAAAAGTATCGATTATTGGCGCTGGAAACGTTGGCGCGACGCTCGCCACCTGGATCGCCGCGCACGAACTGGCCGATGTGGTGCTGATCGATGTGGTGAACGGCGTCCCGCAAGGCAAGGCGCTGGACTTGTTGGAAGCGGGTCCGATGATGAACTTCGATCTGAACATCACGGGCGCGAACAGCTACGATCAAACCGCTAACTCGGACGTGGTGGTGATCACAGCGGGCGTGCCGCGCAAAAAAGACCCGGTGACAGGTAAGTTTCCAAGCCGCGATGAACTGGTCAAAACCAACGAAAAGATCGTAGCCGATGTGACCGTAGAAGTCGCCAAATACAGCCCGAACGCGATCCTGGTGATCGTCTCCAACCCGCTGGATGCAATGTGCCACGTTGCCAAACAATACAGCGGCTTTCCACGCGAACGAGTGATCGGGCAGGCGGGCGCGCTGGATACGGCACGTTACAAAGCGTTCATTGCGCAGGAATTGGGCGTCAGCGTGCGCGATGTGCATGGTTTGGTGCTCGGCGGTCACGGTGACGAAATGGTGCCGCTGCCCCGTCACACGTCGGTTGCAGGCATTCCGGTTCGCGAACTGATGGCCGAAGACAAGTTGCAGGCGATCATCGAACGCACGCGCAAAGGTGGCGGCGAGATCGTGGGCTTGCTCGGCTACAGCGGCTTTTACGCACCGGCGGCGGGCACATTGATCATGGTCGAATCCATCCTTCGCGATCAAAAGCGGGTGATCCCGTGCGCAGTATACCTGACGGGCGAATATGGCTACGATAAGTTGTTCGTCGGTGTGCCGATCGTGCTCGGTGATAAGGGACTGGAAAAAGTAATCACCATGGATCTGAACGACGAAGAAAAGGCCGCGCTTGAGAAATCTGCGAAAGCCGTCCGTGATGTGGTGAACGTGCTCGGCTATTCTGGCTAAAGAGCATTGCCCCATCTTCTGTATGAGCGCGGTGGCTTCAGCCCCGCGCTTTCTGGTTTGCATACAAATTATTGAGGCAACCCGCATGATTGATTCGCTTCCCGTTCATCAGATTGATCATTTTGTCGATCGACTGCTTCAGGGCGATTGTGTCGATGTGCTTGCCAGCTTACCCGAAAAATCGATCGATCTGATCTTTGCCGATCCGCCTTATAATTTGCAGCTTCAGCAAGATTTGTGGCGTCCGAATATGACCAAAGTGGACGCCGTAGACGATGCCTGGGATCAGTTTGCCAGCTTTGCCGAATACGATCAGTTTACGCGTGGGTGGCTGAGCGCGTGCCGCCGGGTGTTGAAAGATACGGGGACGTTGTGGGTGATCGGCTCGTATCACAACATTTATCGCGTCGGCGCAATTTTGATGGATTTGGGCTATTGGATTTTGAATGATGTGGTGTGGTGCAAGACGAACCCGATGCCCAATTTTCGCGGCGTGCGCTTCACCAACGCTCATGAAACGCTGCTGTGGGCGCAAAAGAAGCGCGGCGCACATTACACCTTCAATTATCAAACGATGAAGGCACTCAACAACGGGTTGCAGATGCGCAGCGATTGGAAGCTGCCGATTTGCAGTGGCAATGAGCGAATCAAGCTGAACGGTCAGAAGGCGCACGCCACCCAAAAGCCGGAAGCCTTATTAGAGCGCGTGATCCTTGCCAGCTCCAACCCGAACGACGTGGTGCTTGATCCATTTTCGGGCAGCGGCACAACGGCAGCCGTCGCCAAACGCTTGCGCCGCCATTGGATCGGGATTGAAAAAGAGAGCGGCTACCTGGAAGTGGCACGCCAACGGCTTGACGCTGTGCAGCCCATGTCCGCTGAATCACTCGTGCTGGAAACGCCCAAGCGCAGCCGTCCGCGCATCGCGTTTGAGCAACTGTTGGCAAAAGGTTTGCTCAAAGCAGGTCAGCCGCTCTATTTTGGACAGCGCGGCGATAAGATGGCGACGATTCAAGCGGATGGGCAGCTCACGCATGACGGCGTGACCGGATCAATTCACGCCATTGGTCGCTTGATTCGGAACAGCCCCTGTAACGGTTGGGAACATTGGTATTATCAAAATGATGCAACAGGCGAACGACAGCCAATTGATATCTTACGCGAACAACTCCGCACGGATAACGAGCACGCCGCGTAATGGCGCCTGCTAACGTGCCCGATCGGGTGCTCGATCTGACGGCGGGCGTTACGATGGTCGTCACTGATTTGCACGGTGATAAAGATGCTTTCGCGCGTTACGTCGGGCGCTTTTTGCAGATGCGCAGCCGTAAAAAAGTCGATCGGCTGTTGATCCTTGGCGATTTGATCCACAGTGACGGCGATGAAGACGCGGACGCCAGCTTGTCGATCCTGCTGGATGTGATCCGAATGCGCGCGTCGCTTGGCGCTGATGCAGTCGTGATGCTGCTCGGCAACCACGAAATGCCGCATTTATATGGCGTGACGCTCAAGCGTGGCGATACCGAATATACGCCGCGTTTTGAAAAGGCGCTCACTGCCAGTGGCAAACGCGCAGAAGTGATCGCTTTCCTGAAAACGCTGCCATTCTACGTTCGCACAGCGGCGGGCATCGCTTTTGCGCACGCTGGCCCGGACATTGAAGCCACCATCCAGTTTGAGCGGGTGCGCCATTTGGATCACGATGCAGTACTGGCTGAGTATTCACAAGTGCTCGCGATCAATCAAGCGCCGGAGAAGTTGCGACAGGCATACGGTGAAGCGATGGGAATGCCCTATGAGATGTTGGCGCGTTACTATCTGGCAGTTGAGGGAAAAAACGACCCACGCTACGATGATTTGCTGCGCGGGTTTGTGATCGGCCAATCCAGCCCGGACTTCCAACTGTTATGGGATGCACTGTTCACGCGGGCTGAAAAAGGCGTATCGATGCAGTTGTACGAACGCATCCTGGTAAAATTTTTGGCGCGCTTATCGGAAGGCGCACCTGTTCCACAGCGTACATTAGTCAGCGGTCATATCCGGGTGAAAGGTGGCTACGAGATCATCACGCCGCAGCATTTCCGGCTGGCGAGTGCTGCTCATGCTACGCCGCGTGAAGCTGGTCAGTTTTTGCTATTGGACGCTGCACAGCCGATTGAGTCTGTCGCTGATTTAGTAGGCAAACTCAATTCGGTTTTCGGCTAGCCAACAAACCTTATTGAGGATTGTGAGTCAGTTCGGTAAGCTGTTTTTCCAACTCAACGCGGCGCGTTTCAGACGCAATTTGCGCTTCGTGCATCATATCATTGAAGCGTGTCTTAGCTTCCACGCGCATTTGTGTACCCGACTCCGGCGCATTGAGCAGCGACATAGCCGCCCCGATCACGCCACCACACAACGCTCCGATCACGAAAAACGTCACACGACGCATAAATCCCCCTCTTGATTAGTAATCGATTGTCAGGCTCGGCGCTTAAAACACTTGCCTCAGATTATAGTGTGCTTTGCATAATTTGTGCCGCGAAAAATCTTGTTAGCGCACTGAACTATCTTGGTCAAAAACGGCGAGTTGTTCGTCTGCCGCCCATGACCCGCGCGTTCGCTCAAGCGCCTCACGCATTTCAGAGTTCATCGCTTCCCAGCCTTCTTGCACGCGCAATTTAAGTTCGCTATCGGTCAAATGGGCAAATGGATCTTCTAACAACGACTCGCTATGCGCTTGAATTAACGCTTGCATGATGGTGGGCCACAAGGCAGCCATCGTTTGCTGAGCATCCGCCGTATACGGTGCCACTTTTTGTTTGAGTTCGGTATAAAGTGCCGTGCTATCCAGCATCGTTAAAATGTAGCCCCAAATTGCCTGAGTTTCATACATCATAGCAATTTGTGCGATATTCGCAAGTGTGATCGATAATTGCCGTTACACACTGACACCAGACTCAAATAAGCGACCCATACAGAACATCCGCCGCTCGATTTTTGGAAGGAATCCCATGCAGCCGAAACTATCCACACCTGTAGTGAACGCATTGGGCAGCAGTGGGCTGCAAGGCTTTCACGTCTCGCGTCCCGCCCGTGATCTGTACCAATTTGCCGAATCGCTGTTCGTGCCGATCGGGAATGTGGTGGTGCCGAACTTTCGCGCTGCCCGCGTGATCGCGCAGCAGATCAATCAGCAGCGCGACTTGTCAGCACACCCCGAACAAGCCATATACGCCGGACAGATCAATGCAATGGCGATGATCCACGAAATTCAGCGGCTTATTTTTCGGCGTTGGCTGATGCAGCGGCGGCAAGCGGTACTCGGCACGGCGCTGGAGTGGGCGAGCGAGCAATACGGCGCGGATGCGATCGACGCAGTACTGACTCGCTATGTCGAGATGTTCCCGCCGCTGGTCGTTTATCACACGCAAATCGACACTAAGCGCTTTCTGAACAGCACGTTTGACGGTGTGCCCGCCCGTGAAGTCGTGTTGGAAGAATTACTGCTTTTGTGGCTGGCGAACGCGAATCCGGCTTTTGCGCCTTTCAATGATTTGTTCAGCGCCGCGCCGCTCATTCAGCATACCGTTTATGCGCAGTTGATCAGCGGTTTGCAAACCTTTTTCAACGATCCGAGCTTGCAGGATGAGGCGGGGCGCAGCATTATCGATGTGCTGTTGGCGACGGCGCATGAAGTGCCGATGTCCTTGGAAGAACAGCTTGGCCTTCTGCTGGAAGATTGGGAAGGCGTGTTGGGTGATTTCGCGACGCGGATGCTCAGCGCGCTCGACTTGATCAAAGAAGAACAAAAGCCGATGTTTGGCGGTTGGGGCGGTGACAGCGCGCCCGTGATGGTGCCCTCTTACAAGATCGACGAGATGTTGATCGGCGCGGAAGCGTTCACAGCCGATCGCGATTGGATGCCCCGCTTGGTGTTGATCGCCAAAAATACGTATGTGTGGCTCGATCAACTCTCCAAAAAGTATCAGCGCGCGATCACCCGACTCGATCAAATCCCGGATGAAGAACTCGACTTGCTGGCGCGATGGGGTGTCACCGGTTTGTGGCTGATCGGGCTGTGGGAGCGCAGTCAGGCGTCACGCCGCATGAAGCAGATCATGGGCAAGGCGGATGCAGTGGCGTCCGCGTATTCGCTGTACGATTATCAGATCGCGGGCGATCTGGGCGGTACGGAAGCGTGCGATACTTTGCGCAAACGCGCCTGGCAGCGTGGTATTCGGCTGGCAAGCGATATGGTGCCCAACCACGTCGGCATTGATGGTAAGTGGCTGATCGAGCATCCCGAATGGTTCGTCAGCACCGATTATAGTCCGTACCCGACGTATACCTTCAATGGACCAGATTTATCGCAAGACGAGCGCATCGGTATCTTTCTAGAGGATCACTACTACGATCACACGGACGCGGCGGTTGTCTTTAAGCGCGTCGATCGCTGGACAGGATCAACCACTTACGTGTATCACGGCAATGACGGCACAACGATCCCATGGAACGATACTGCGCAGCTTGACTATTTGAATCCCAATCTGCGGGAAGCTGTGATCCAAACCATCCTGCACGTTGCCCGCCAGTTTCCGGTGATCCGTTTCGACGCGGCCATGACGATTGCCAAACGGCACGTTCAGCGGTTGTGGTATCCCGAACCGGGGCGCGGCGGATCCGTCCCATCACGCGCCGAATTTGCGCTGAGCGCCGAACAGTTCGAGGCGCTGCTGCCGCAAGAGTTCTGGCGCGAAGTCGTCGATCGGGCTGCCGTTGAAGCACCCGATACGCTGCTGCTGGCCGAAGCATTCTGGATGATGGAAAGCTATTTTGTGCGTACCTTGGGGATGCACCGCGTGTATAACAGCGCCTTCATGAACACCTTGCGCGATGAAGAAAACGCCAAGTATCGACTGATCATGAAAAACACCCTTGAATTCGACCCGGAAATCTTGCGCCGGTACGTTAACTTCCTGAACAATCCCGATGAAAAAACGGCGGTCGAACAGTTCGGCAAGGGCGACAAGTATTTTGGGCTGTGTACGATGATGGTGACCATGCCGGGGCTGCCCATGTTCGGGCACGGCCAGATCGAAGGCTTCACTGAGAAGTACGGCATGGAATATCAGCACGCCTACTATGACGAGCAGCCCGACGGCTGGTTGGTAGCGCGACACGAACGCGAGATTTTCCCATTGGTGCGGCGGCGTTATCTGTTCGCAGGCGTCGAGCACTTTTTGCTATACGATTTTTTCGTAGCCGATGGCAGCGTCAACGAAGATGTGTTCGCCTACTCGAATCGATCAGGGGATGAGCGGACGCTGGTCGTGTATCACAACGTTTTTGCCGAGGTGAGCGGCTGGATTCGCAATTCGGCGGCGTTCAGCGTCAAGACTGGCAATGGCGACGAACGCGCCCTGACGCAAAAGACGCTCGGTGAAGGGTTGAGTTTATTCGCAAACGATAACCAATTTTGGGTTTTCCGTGACGAGATCGCTGGCCTGGAGTACATCCGGCACGCGCGTGAACTTTCCGACAACGGCTTGTTCATCGCATTAGGCGCTTACAAATATCACGTCTTTCTGGATTTTCGGCTGGTGACCGACAGCGCCGCACAGCCTTACGGACAGCTTGCCGCCTCGCTCGGCGGGCGCGGCGTGCCGAACGTGCGCGAAGCATTGCAGGAGTTGTTCTATCAGCCGGTACGTGAACCGTTCCGCGCGCTGGTAAACGGCGATACGTTCCGGCGCTTGTTCGAGGCGCGTTTGCTCACCCCCACGCAAACGCTTGATACGGCGCTGTTAGATGAAGTCGAGCACAAAGTCGAAGTGTTGTTCCGCGCTGCTGAGGCATTCATTCAGCCGCCCGCCGATACAGTCGCGCCCGCTGAGGCATCGTCCGCCGATACGCCGCTTGCGATCGATACGCCTGATGCGGCCAAGATACTCGGCACATTAAGCGACGACGGCGATCCGATTGTGCCGATCACGACTGCGATCGATAGCACAGCAGCCGATCCTGACGCGTCGGAAGTGGATCGCATTGTTGAGGTGAGTCGTGCGGTGCGTGCGCAGCTTGAAGCGATCTTGCGCTTACCCTTGCTCGCGCCTGTGACGCCTTCAACAACGCCCACTGCGAATACCACAAAAGCCACATCGAAGGCTGAAACAGCTAAACCGGCAGCAGTGCCTACGCCTATGCCAACCGTGAGCAATACGGCGATCGCGGCTTTAGGGGATGATCCGGCGGCATGGGGTGGCGCGTTCGGCTGGCTGTTTGTGAGCGCGCTCGATTTGATCGATCCGGCGGGTGAGCCGTTGAGTCCCGTATCGTCAAACTCCACAATACCAAACACAGCATTGAATGCTATATCGGCACTGCCACCGCGCAGCCGCGATTGGTTGGACGAGTGGCGGCTCGATCGGCTGTTGAGCGATGCACTGCGCGCGTTCGGCGTGGATGAGGCAGGCATCTGGCAAACGGTCGCGGCGGTCAAGCTTGTGGCTGCGCATCCGCAAGTGTTCACCGTACCCGAAGTAGCGAGCCATGAGGACGCCGCCAAACTGTTGGCCGCGCTGATCAACGATGCTGAGGCACAGCGCTTTTTGGGCGTCAACCGCTTCAACAATACGGTGTGGTTCGACGGCGGCGCGTTCGATCGGCTGCTGCATTGGCTGCTGATCATGGCGGCGTTGACTCAACAATCCGCCGAGTCGTTAGCGGCGCGCGAGCAAACAGTGGCAAAGCTGCGCGCGGTTGCTGCAAAATCCGGCTACGAGCTTGATAAGTTAACGGTCAAATAAGCGATCGGAACACCGCGTTTTGGAAGCCCCTCTCTTTTGGGAGAGGGGTTAGGGTGAGGGCTGTACATGAGACAGGCTGCTTGAAAATTATTCGGTTTGACCCTGCCTGATGGTTGTGCTAACGTCTAACTATCGTTAATTATCGTATCGCTGCTATTGAGCATATTGCCTGTTTAACGAATCCTCTTAATGCGATCGGAACTTTAATGCCGTCTCCCGTGCCTGACTCAACTTATGATGCCGTCGTGATCGGCGCTGGTATGTCCGGCCTGATCACGGCGGGCTATTTGGCGCGCGGCGGGATGCGCGTGTGCGTGCTGGAAGCGAATCACCAACCCGGCGGTTTAATGGCCGGAATATGGCGCAAGGGCTTTTATTTTGACGTTGGCGATCAATCTTTTGAGCACGGTAACATCGTGTTCGCGCTGCTTAAACAGCTCGGCGTCTACGATGATCTGACGTTCATGCGCGCCTGGTATCGGCTCAAAACGCCTAACTCTGATACGCAAATTCGCGGGCCGGAAGATTTGCCGAATGCATTTGCGAGCGCTTTTCCTGATCAGGAAACCGGATCGCGCGCCTTTTTCGGGATGCTGAATGGCGAATTAAAAGCGCTGATGCCACTGCTGCGCGATGATCATAATCCGCTGCTGCATAGTGGCTTTCCGGCAGTGTTGGCCGCGATCCGGTTGGGCGTGACGCTCAGTGCAAACGCGCCGCGCCTGTGGTCACTGCTGCACACGCGCGGATCGACTCGTGCCGCCGATTATTACGAGGCGGGCAGCGCCGCACTGGATTTCATCAAGCGCATGGGCTATCGCAACATGAATCTATTTGTGTGGCTCGGCTTCATGCATTCGTGGTGGCACGATTACTGGTATCCGGTCGGCGGCTTGCAAACCATGAACGATCGGCTGGCCGCACGGGTCACCGAATTGGGCGGTCAGATTTTTTATAAGCGCGCCGTCTCGCGTGTGCTGACTGCTGGACACCGCCGTTTGCAGGTGATCGGCGTCGAGACGGCCAAAGGTGACCAGATCGCGGCGCGGCATGTTGTTTATACGGGCGATATGAAGCGGCTGTATCATTCGCTTTTGCCGCATCATCCGAGCCTGCATGAGATACGCGAACGGCTGGTACGCGGCTCATTATCGGAAGCGCTCACGTCGGTGTATCTCGGCTTGGACATTCCGCCGCAAGTGATCCGCGATTGTTTGCAGACCCATCACACCTTTTACTTTCCGCACTACAACATCCACGATCCGCACGAAATGCGCGGCGCTGATTTGCATGGGCGTGCCTGGGTGGAGATCAGCACGCCGAGCATCGATCCGCAAAACGCGCACCTTGCACCGCCCGGTCAAAGCACGGTTGTCCTGCAAACGATGGTACGCGCGGCCTGGTACAATCACTGGCAAACCACGGGCAGCACTGATAAAAGCGCGTACCGTGCGCTCAAACATCAGGTGATCGCGCAGATGATTCACACGTTGGGCGAATTAATCCCGGATGTTGAAAAGCATGTGGTATACAGCGACGTTGGCAGCGCCCTGAGTGCTACCCGCTTCACACATAACTCCGGCGGCGCGACAGCAGGCTGGACGTTCGATCCGCATTCATCGCCGCTGCGCAATCGGATTCTATCAGTTCGCACGCCTGTCGATGGTTTGCTCACAGCGGGGCATTATTCGGTATGGCCGGGCAGCGTGCCGAGTGCCGCGCTGACGGGTAAGCTGGCCGCCGATCGGGTGTTGGGGAAGCCGTTAGGAAAACTTTTGCACGCATTTGAAGGCTTTTTGCCACTGCCTGCCTACCCACCCACAGATGATCCAGGCGTCACCGATCCGCCGGATGATTCATAGATAAAATCCGGCTTATACGTATGAATGGCGTTTTGGCATACGCTTTGCTTTGGAAACATGGACATTCAACATTTTTTAACAGGAAAACTCGCTATGAAACTCGAATCACTCAAAGACCTATACGTTGAGCAATTGCAAGACCTGTACAGCGCTGAGACTCAAATCACTGAAGCGCTCCCTCAAATGGCAGAAGCAGCAACCTCGCCAAAACTCAAAAAGGCGTTTACCGTACACCTTGAGGAAACCAAAGGCCAAGTTGAGCGGCTGCAAAAGATTTTCGATGCGCTGGGCAGCACTTCCAAAGGTAAAAAATGCAAAGGCATGGAAGGCTTGCTCAAAGAAGGCATTGAGATGATCAAGGAAGATGCAGAACCTGCCGTCAAAGACGCTGGTCTGATTGCGGCAGCACAGCGCGTCGAGCATTACGAGATGGCGGGTTACGGAACTGTACGCGCTTACGCCGAACTTCTGAAGTACACCGATGCAGTCAAGCTGTTGGAGCAAACGCTTAAGCAGGAAGAAGCCACTGATGAGAAGCTCACGACGATCGCTGAGAACGAGATCAACATCGACGCAGAGTAATCAATCTACGTTGACTCATCAATAGACTTCAATGTGTGGAAATCATCCCGAAACGATGGTACAGGAAATGTACAATAAGTTTCAGAAGTCCACAAAAACAAAGGAAGTGTTTGGCCATGACTCTGACTAATAGTGAGGTCATTTCAACATTGGATGGTTTGATTGAAACGTGCCGTGATGGTGAAATTGGCTACCGTGACGCGGCTGAGGGTGTTGTGACTGCACATTTGAAAGATGTCTTTCACCAATACTCGATGCAGCGCACGCGTGACATCAGTGATTTGCAGAATGAAGTGCGTAACTTTGGCGGTGAGCCACAAAAAGGTGGCAGCCTGGCGGGTGCGGTACATCGCGGCTGGCTCAACTTGAAAGCGGCCATTACGGGTAAAGATGAGGAAACCATTTTAGCCGAATGTGAACGCGGCGAAGATGTTGCCGTCAAAACCTATGAAGATGCGCTCAAAAAGGATTTGCCTGCGTCCGTACATGGCATTGTAGAATATCAGTTCACGGGCGTTAAAGAGGCTCACAACCGCATCCGTACCTTGCGCGATGAAATGAAAAACAATAAGAAATAGCCTGAATTACCGGGCTTAGCAGCAAGGGCGCAGTAAATTGCGCCCTTATTCTGTATTTAAGATGAAATTGAACACGCTTTTGATCGAGTGTTGACAAAGCTCACTTATAAATTATAATTTGTGGAATTATAAGGACTCATTTTATGCTCATCGCTTATTGGCATTTTAGCTTTACAGTCAAAGATATTGATCGTTCGGTGGATTTTTATACGCACGTGATCGGCATGAAGCTGGTACATACGCAAACACAGCACAACGAGTATACGGCAAAGCTGGTTGGCTATGAAGGCGCGAACTTGAAAGTCGCACAACTCGCAATCGATGCTATGACACAACAGCGTTCTGGTCACCTGTTGGAATTAGTGCAATACGTATATCCTGACTGTCCGCCGACGGATACTGCAACCTGTCGGCCTGGCAGCGCACATTTAGCATTTCAGGTGACCGATATTCAGGCCGAATACGAGCGAATGATAGGCGCTGGCGTGCGCTTCAAATCGACACCAAACGCGATCATGGCAGGTATCAACAAGGGTGGCTATGCCTGTTATTTTCTTGACCCCGATGACATTACGCTTGAAATCTTGCAAGCGCCGCCGACACTCAATCAGCCGGTGAGCACCTGATGCCTACCGTTCTTATTTACTGGTCGCCAGGACGCTCTGAGAAGCAAAAAGCCGCCGTGATCCAGGACGTGACCGAAACTTTGGTGAGCAAAGCCAACGCGCGCCGCGAAGATGTGCTGATCATCTTTCAGGACATACAGCCGGGCGATGCGGGACGCGGCGGTATGGTACTCGGTGCGCCCGCGCCTTTTGATTCATCGAATGTGCCCGAAGATGGGCAGCGCGAACCCTGATCAGGCGCTTTGCCCTCAAAGCTTGGCGTTTTGCGGATGTATGGCGTTGATGTCGGATTTGATGTCGTCAAGCGTGCGCTGCATATGTTCAACGATCGATCTGCGCAGCTTTACTGCATCGCGGGCTTGACATGCCTCAAGAATCAATTGATGTTCAGCTTGAATTACTGCGCCCCGCTCATGCAGCAAGACATACTGATAACGGTAGCGCTCGGCCAAATCCCAAAGCGTCGTGATCATGTTCGTCAGGTATGGGTTATCAAGCGCTGTATAAATGGTAAAATGGAAGCGTCGATTGCTGATCATGAATGCCATATAATCATGGCGGGCAAGTTCATCGGCCATTTGCTGCATCAGTGTTTGTAAGGTTGTCAGATGTACGTCGGTCAGATAAGTCACGGCATGAGCGGCAGCATCACCCTCAAGCATCTGACGCGCCATGTAAAGGTCTTCGATATCCTTTGTCGAAACATCCGCCACGAACGCGCCGCGCCGTGGGATAATGCGGACAAAGCCCTCACTATCCAACGCTTTGAGGGCTTCTCGCACAGGCACCAAACTCACTTGCAAATTCGCTGCAATTTGCGATTGATCGAGGCGTGAACCAGCAATGAGTTCACCAGACAAAATGGCGGCACGGATTCGCTCACGTACGATTGCCGTGACTGTTTTGGTGTTGTCCGAAATTGGCACAAGGCTAAGTTTCATAAGGATGTGACTCGCGCAGTATATGAGCAATTATTGCCAGATCATAAACTATATTTTATAATTTCCACACCTACTGAATTTATTGCCTTTGAAAGCGACCCGATCAAGATCATGAGCGCAAACGTCATCTTACCCAATTTAGGTTTCGGCATGGAAGAGGGACGCCTGTTAACGTGGTTGAAGCAGCCCGGCGACTCTGTCAAAAAGGGCGAGCCGATCGCTGAGATAGAGAGCGATAAGGCTACCGTTCAGTTGGAAGCGGTTGTTGATGGCATTTTAGCCGAAACGCTCTATGCGCCGGATACAATGGTGCCGGTCGGTGCGGTAATCGCGCATATTCGCACGGCCAGCGATGCACCAGATGTCGCGCAAGCCTTGCCCCCAGCAGTAGCACTGCCAGCAGCACCGCCAACGGCGCAGATCGATCCAACCCGTGCCAGCCCACTCGCGCGCCGGATCGCTGTTGAGCAGGGGATCGATCTGTCACAGGTGACGGGCAGCGGCCCCGGCGGTCGCATTACGCGAGGCGATCTGCAAAATACCGGAAGTCCTGTACAAGTCAAATCAAACGAGATAGCACGGCGCCCATTAGCCGCGCCTGCTGTGCGAAAATTGGCGCGCGATCAGCACATCGACCTGACGACAGTGCGCGGCAGCGGACAAAACGGCCATATCACGCGCGCCGATCTAGAGGCGCTGATTGCAACACCAGCGACGCCCAAAGCTGTGCCCGCAGCAGCACAAATCGCGCAGCCTGCCTTGCAGCAAGCGGGCGAACAGCAGATCAGTCAACGACAGGCCACGCCGCTTAGCCCAATGCGTCAGGCGATCGGCAAGCGTCTTGCGCAGAGTATGCAGGACGCACCGCATTTTTACGTAACCGCCGAATTGGATTTGACGCCCGCGCTTGCGAAACTGCCTGCCAAAATCGGCGTGAATGCACTGCTGCTGTATGTGACAGTCAAGACGCTTAAAGCAATTCCAGATCTCAATGCGACCTACGAGAATGGTCAGCTTTACCGTGATGAACATATCAATCTGGCAATGGCAGTAGCGCTGCCAAATGGGCTGCTTTCGCCCGTTTTGCAGCACGCTGATGATTATTCGCTGTCCGGCCTTGCCGAACGCAGCAAAGACTTGATCGCCCGTGCCCGCGAAAATCGACTGCGCCCTGAAGAATTGCAAGGTGGCACGTTCACCGTCAGCAACCTGGGCATTGTTCAGCAGATCGAACAGTTCACGGCGATCATCAGCCCGCCGCAAGTTGCAATCCTGGCAATCGGAGCGGCTAAGCCACGCCCGTTCGTGATCGACGGTGGTTTGCACATCCGCACTACGGTTCACCTGACGTTATCGGTCGATCACCGCATCGCGGACGGCTTGACAGCGGCGCGTTTCCTTGAGGCATTCGACGGACATTTACAGGCTTTTACAGGTTAATTACAGGCTAATCATCGAAGGATTTTGAAACTATGGCGACAGCAGCACTCAGCGAACAATCAGCGGCACAGCCCGCAGCACGGCTCGACGCGGCCACGCGTTTGCATATGCTTCAGCAAATGATCGAAGTGCGAACCGTTGAAGCGCAGATTCAAGAGCTGTTTCTCGAAAATATCATTCGCGGCACCACCCATTTGTGCGACGGTCAGGAAGCGGTATCGGTTGGCATGGCCGCTACCGTCAAGCCAGCGCGCGGTGATACGGTAACCTGTACCTATCGCGGACACGGCCATGCTTTAGCGCTCGGAATGCCGATCAAAACGTTGATGGCCGAAATGATGGGCAAAGCCGCCGGATCCTCCAAGGGCAAGGGCGGATCGATGCACCTGACCGATATGCAGCACGGCTTGATCGGCACCTTTGCAGTCGTCGGGGCAGGGCTGCCGATCTCCAACGGCGCGGCGCTGACGGCTCAGCTCAAAAAGACCGGCGCAGTGGCGATCACGATTTTCGGTGACGGCACGGCAAATATTGGCACTTTTCACGAGGCACTGAATCTGGCTGCCGTCTGGAAACTGCCGACGATTTTCCTGTGCGAAAACAACTTGTACGGCGAATACAGCACTTATGAAGACACTGCGCCTGTGCCAAATGTGGCGGATCGTGCCGCTGCCTATGGGATGCCGGGCGTGATCGTGGATGGGCAGGACGCCGAAGCGGTATACGCAATCATGTCGCAAGCCATTACGCGCGCACAATCCGGCGCTGGCCCGACGCTTGTAGAAGCTAAAACGTATCGCTATCGCGGTCACTCGCGCACCGATCCCGCGCCTTATCGCCATGCCGGAGAATTGGATCAATGGCTGCTGCGTGACCCGATCCGTGTGCTGAGCGAACGCATGATCGCGGACGGCGAACTCACCGAAAACGCGCTTGCTCAAATGCGCCAAACGACCGCTAAAACGGTTGAGGATGCGGTCAAATGGGCGATCGAACAGCCATATCCAATCAATGAATCGGTATACGATGATATTTGGGTGCAATAGCAGCTCACATAGTAATAATAAGTGGAGAAACTCTCAGCGTGCCAACTATAACGTATCGTGAAGCAGTCGTTCGTGCGCTCAATGAAGAAATGGCGCGCGATGCAAATGTGATTTTCTTCGGTGAAGACGTTGGCAAGGCGGGCGGCGTGTTCAAGGTTACGCCCGGCTTGTGGGACACTTACGGCAACGATCGCGTGCGTGATACACCCATTTCTGAGGCGGCGATCGTGGGCGCAGGTATCGGCGCGGCCATTACCGGAATGCGTCCGGTGATCGAATTGATGTTCGCGGATTTTGCAGCGGTCACGCTCGATCAGATCGTCAATCAAGCTGCTAAAATGCGCTACTTGTCAGGCGGACAAATTACGATTCCGCTGACGATTCGGGCGGCGCAAGGGGGCGGCGTCGGTTTTGGCGCACAGCATTCGCAGTGCTGCGAAACGTGGTTCATGCACGCGCCAGGACTCAAAGTGGTGGTGCCCTCGACGCCCGCTGATGTGCTCGGCCTGCTCAAAACGGCCATTCGCGATGATAACCCGGTGGTGTTTCTGGAACATAAAGGCCAATACGCCGAAAAGGGCGAAGTGCCCGACGGCGAACACCTGGTACCGTTCGGTGTGGCGAACGTAGTGCGGCAAGGTCGCGATGTGACGATCGTAGCCGTTCAGCGCATGATCGGCGTTGCCATGAAAGCTGCGCAGGAACTGGAAGCGCAAGGCATTTCATGCGAGATCATCGATCCGCGCACGCTCGTTCCGCTGGACATGGCGACGATCACCGAATCAGTCAAGAAAACCGGACGCCTGATCACGGTCGAAGAGGCGGTTCACGCGGGCGGTTGGGGCGCTGAAGTCGCCACTCAGATCGCGGACGAGACGATCTGGTATCTGGAAAGCCCAATTGTGCGAATCACAATTAAGAGTGGGCTGATCCCGTTCAGCGGCCCCTTGGAAGATTACGTAACGCCGAGCAAAGACGATGTAATTGCCGCTGTCCAGCGCGTCATGACCCCATAACGTCGCCGCACAGGTGAACCGTCATGCCCATCGCGTCGAACATGGCAGCTTTGGCGGCCAGCGCTTGATCGGCTATTTCTGCGGAAGGCGCGTAGGCCACCTGCAAATGATTAGCTTTGTGGCGCGCCATCATCTGATCGCGCGTGACGCCATGCAAAACGGCGTGCATGATCGGCCACTGTGGGCTAGTCGCTTGCCAGCGTCGTTCAGTTTCGGCGGCAGGCAGTTCAACGACGGTAGCGCGACCTAAATCAGCGTGCAGTGTGCCGTCCATGATAAACACACGACTCCACACGATCTCGCCAGGCTTGCTGATTCCTTTCAACGTGCCGCCGCCGAGCGGGAAATACATTTTCGCCTGCCGTTCGCTCGTCGCGCCTGCATAACCGTCGATGAAGTGCGACGCGGGCGCTGCGCCGGAGATCAGCAGCACCCATACAAACGCATCTACGTTATTCCCGGTATAGTGCTCACCCCACCGTAAATCATGCAGCGTCGTTGACGGATCAAGCCCTAACGCTGTCCAGATGCGATGCGTTACCAATGCATCGATCGCTGCGCCTTCGTCTACTTCGTTGAAATGTGGCAGCGCTTTATCCGCGAACAGGACTTCACCCGTCTGAGCATGAAAAACCGGCGGTCGGTCGGGATTATTGAGCAAGCCTTCTACCAGATCAGAAGCGGGTGTCATATCTTTCAAACCTAATTGGTACTGAATGCCAATCGCGTCACAGCTAAAAGTATGTGCGAGCCGCACCGCCGCAACGTACATTTTGCACTGCTCAAGTACCTGTCGATCGGTCAGATCAGTTTCCTCGTTCGCTCCGATATGGAAGTGCATCCCGCGCGTTTCAAGCCAGTTACGGACGGCCTGCGCTTCTTCGTTATGAACCTGGCGCATCGCTGCCAATAATGCCGATTGACTGAGCCGCTCTTTGTAGATTCCGGTTGCGTTGAGCAGTTCATCATCGATGATCCCGTTGTACATGCCCATACAACCTTCATCGAACACGCCGATGATCGCCTGTTCACGTTTGAGCTGTTGGGCAAGCGCCGTGCCGAGCGCAATTTCCGGTTGTGGCAGTTTAGCCGCTTGAAAAGCGCGGACGTGGCTCGTATCATGCGTGATTTTGCCTTCCGCGATCCATTGGCGGATACCCTGCAAAAAGAAGTCGTCGGTAAAATCAACGCTCCACAAACTGCTGTAAACGACGCCCATTTTCGTCAGCGATGCGTTCAAGTTGAGTAATCCGACTAGCCCCGGCCATTGACCGCTCCAATTAGCGATTGTTAAAATTGGGCCGCGATGGGCGCGCAATCCGGCTAACACATGGTGGCTGTATTGCCAGACAGCTTCCGCAACGATTACTCTGGCGTCGGGATCGATCCGTTGAAATATATCCATGCCCATCCGCTGATTCCAGATGAAGCCATGTGCAACCTGTGGATCGTAGGCATGGCCGCGCCGCACGCTGATTCCTTCTTGCGCAAAGGCGGCGATCACGCGCGTTTCCATATCCGCTTGCGCCGGCCAGCACACCTGATTAGCACTGAGTCGCGAGTCGCCGCTGGCAACTAAGATCGCTTCATTCGATGCAACTTTAGCGGGTTCCTGACTCTGGTAAGTTTGATAATTATTCACGTTGTAAAGTCTCCTCATAAAGTGCTGACCATTATAGTGCAATCAAGTGAGTAATTAAAGCAGGTGGGACGTTTTAGTCGGCTTGCTGCTGCTTGCTATCTTTGTCGGTCTGCTGTAAACTCTACTACAAGCGCTCATATCTGCTCGCTTGTAACGTGTCGCATTAAAAGCGAATCCGCCATTTGCTGTTAGCCTGCCGCGTTCCCGCCGCCAAGCTCCAAGTTAGCAACGCTTAAAATCCGAGCATTCCCCGCGAGTGCACTCTTATCCAACCCACTTTTGGGAGACTCAACCCTTATGGACATAGCCGAACTCGAAAAACGCACGTTAGAAGACCTGCGCAATATGGCACGTGATGCCAACGTCGCTGGATTCAGCCGCCTCAAAAAGCAAGACCTCGTGGTGCGTTTACTACGCGATAAAGCCGAAAAGCAGGGTCATGAACTGCGCGGCGGCGTGCTGGACATTGTGGACGAAGGCATTGGCTTCCTGCGCTCGGATCACTACCTGCCGGGTCCCGATGATATTTATGTGAGCCAAACGCAAATTCGCCGTTTTGCCCTGCGCACCGGCGACATGGTGATCGGTCAGGTGCGCCCACCTAAAGAGAGCGAAAAATATTACGGCCTGCTGCGCGTGGAAGCGGTCAACGGCGTTGACCCGGAAACCGCCAAAAATCGTCCGATCTTTGAACAGTTGACTCCTATTTTTCCAGAAACGCGTTTTAATCTGGAGACTAGCCCCCGTATTCTGTCTACGCGGCTGTTGAATCTGGTGGCACCAATCGGCAAGGGACAGCGCGGTTTGATCGTGTCGCCGCCCAAAGCGGGCAAGACAACCGTGCTTAAAGAAGTCGCCAACGCGATCAGCCAGAACTACCCGGATGTACATTTGATGGTGGTGCTGATCGGTGAGCGCCCTGAAGAAGTGACCGATATCGATCGCTCGGTAGAAGCTGAAGTGATCAGCTCAACCTTCGATGACCCGGTGACCAACCATGTGCGCGTGGGTGAAATGGCGCTCGATCGGGCAAAGCGGCTGGCCGAAACCGGGCGCGATGTGGTGATCATGCTGGACAGCATCACCCGCCTGACGCGCGCGTACAACCTGACCGTTTCGCCTAGCGGACGGACGCTCACGGGTGGCCTTGATCCATCCGCATTGTACCCGCCCAAGCACTTTTTCGGTGCGGCGCGGAACATTGAAGACGGTGGCAGCCTGACCATCATCGCGACTTGTCTGGTCGATACGGGCAGCCGCATGGATGATGTGATTTACGAAGAATTCAAGGGCACTGGCAACATGGAATTGCACCTGAGCCGTCGCTTACAAGAACGCCGCGTTTTTCCGGCCTTCGACATTGAAAAATCCAGCACGCGCCGCGAAGAACTGCTGCTCGGCCCCGATATTTTGCAGCGGGTGTGGACGATGCGCCGCATGGTCAATCAGATGATGGCTGACCCACCTAACGGCGCAGGCATGGGCTTGATCGGCGCATCCGAAGCACTCATCAATCGGATGCGCCAGACCGATACGAACGAAGAATTTCTCGACACGCTCGAAAAATAACCCACAGTTATTGCGGTTTGGCGAGCGTAAACGTGGCAACCGATTCGATATGATACGTTTGCGGAAACATATCGACCGGCTGCACATCCCGCAAGCGGTAACCCTTGCTGAGCAGCCGTTTGGCGTCGCGGGCGAGCGTGGCTGGCTCGCAGCTGACGTATACGATCACGCGCGGCGCATGGCGGATCAAGGCGTCGAGCGCTGTACCTTCCAACCCTTGCCGGGGTGGGTCGCATACGGCGGCGTCAAATGGGCCTTCCAGCGCGTCGAGCACATCTTCCACGCCGCCTTCGATCAGTTCGACGTTCTCGAACTCAGTCAGATTCATATCGGCGTCGGTGACAGCAGGCGGATAGCTTTCAACCGACGTGACCAATCCGGCGCGCTCCGCCAAAAACGCCGTGAACAGCCCCACGCCTGAGTACAAATCCAGCACCGACTCATCGCCACGCAATGCTAATCGATTCAGCACCAGATCGATCAACGTTTCAGCTTGTGGCAAATTGACCTGAAAGAAGCCGCCCGCCGTCACACGAAAGGTGCGCCCTTTCACCGTGTACGACACATACGTAGAGCCGATCAGGTTGGCGGGCGTGTTATCAGACGCCAGAAAGTTGATCGATGCTGGAAAATCGATCTCGATCTCTGGCGGTTCGTCGTCGGACGTGCTGAGGATCACCATTTGATCGCTGCCGTCCGAGCCGAGTTGCAAGCGCACGCGCGTCAGCGTTGGAATGTCCAGATCGAGTTCATCGAACAATTCCAGCAGTTCGGGGCGGATGATGTGGCATTCCTGAATCGGGATCACATGCTGATCGTCGGTTGAGACAAAGCCGAGCTTACCTTCAGGCGTCACCGAAAAAGTGACGTGCGAGCGATATTGCCACGGGTCAGGGCTGGCGATCATAGGATGAACGAGCGGGTCTTTGATGCCGCCGATGCGCTGAAGCTGATCGCGCAAAATTTGTTCTTTGAAGCCTAGCTGCGCCGTGTAATCGACATGCTGCCAATGACAGCCGCCACAGCGCCCCGGTCCAAAATGGGGGCAGCGCGGGCGCACGCGGTCAGGCGACGGTTCATATAAGGTGATCCCTTCGGCATAGGCAAAACGGCCTTTATCCTGCGTGACGCGCGCGGTGATGTGTTCTCCCGGCAGTGCGTAGGGCACGAAAATTGTTTTCCCTTTGTGCCGACCAATGGCGCTTCCGCCATGCGCGATTGCGGTGAGATCAAGTTCAAATTCAGGTGAGTCAGATTGCATTGAGGTTACTCGATTTCATTTGAAAGTCTCTCTACATTAGGGAGAGGGGCTTAGGTTATTGCAGGATCGCCCTTACATATCATTTTCCCCGCCCTAAATCCATTCCTTCTTGTGAGCTGAGGAGCGGACATGTTTTCGGGAAGGAGTGTACAAAAAAGCGTTGATCGTGCACACGGGTAGGTAACAAACCAGGCGGAACGATGAACGCACAAACAGTATACCAATGGAGCGAGGCAATCGGAAAATGAAGAACCCCTTCCTTCCTTGTGGGGTAAGGGTCAGGGGATGGGGAACTGATTTTGCAACAACCCACCTGAACATTGGACGCTGCCGCAAAGATTCGATAAACTAGGCACTGCTGTCAGATGGTAAAGGACTCCACAATGCCCGAAGAAAATCAAAGCGTTTACGATCTGGTGGGTGAGGAAGGTTTTACGCGGCTGGTCGCTGCTTTTTATCGTGGCGTGGCGGCTGACCCAATCATGCGCCCATTATACCCGGAAGCCGATTTGACGGCGGCTGAACGGCGGATGCGCATGTTCTTGATCCAATATTTCGGCGGACCGACCACCTATTCACAGGAACGCGGCCACCCCCGTTTGCGGATGCGCCACGCGCCGTTTGTGATCGGTGAACAAGAGCGCGATGCCTGGCTCAAAAATATGTTCAGCGCGTTGGATGAAGCCGCGATCGTAGAACCCGCGTACAGCATCATTCACGAATATTTCGAGCGCGCCGCACCTTTCATGATGAATGCGACGCCTTTTGGCGGGATGCTGCGCTGAACTGATGCGAACCCACACACCGCAAGGTACAAACTGAAGTGGCGCGCCGCCCCGAAGTACGCGAACCCCTCCTGATCGATCGTTTGGCGGATTGGTTAGGGCATCGTTCACGACCGATCCGCACATTGATCGCTGGCGGCGTCGCAGTTGTGCTGACGATTGCGCTGGCGTTAACTCTATTTGGTATGCTTCTGAACACTCCCCCTGAGCGGTTGAGCTTTGGGCCGTTGGATGCCTCAGGTGTTGCAACCGCCTTGTTCGTGTTTCTGGTAGTGGCGGGCTTTGCTTTTTATTGGGTGGGCTGGCGCGTGTTGATCGGCTTTGATTTCGAGGACTCGCCGCTGCAACCGGGCCGTCCTGCCGCGTTGTGGGTGATGTTAGGTATTCTGCTGTTGATTGTGGTACTGTTCGCTAGCGGCCTTTTGTTGATAGCAGCACTGCAATAACAAATAAACAATGACAAACAAAAACGGGTGACATGGTGATCATGCGTAACGCTGGATTAACGCTCTTTGTGGTGCTGCTGCTGGCAACAGCGTGTGGCGCGCGCCAAAACGCACCCGCTGTAACGGCCACTGCCATTCCATCGGCAACGCGCCGCGAACTGCCGCCGAGCTGGACTCCCGGCGGTGAGCTGGTGACGCCGATCGCGCCGACCGCAACACCCGTAGTCACCATCGTACCGATCGCCGCGAACGCTTCATTAGGAACGCTGCCCGCCACCTGGACGCCAGCGCCCGTCCAGACCGTTACGCCACCGCCGTTGATCAGTCCGACGTTCGACCCCTATAATTTGACATTGACGTTTGCCATCACGCCGACCCTGTATGTCACGAACGCCGCGCCGCCGACACTCAGCGGTACCGGCCAACCACCGATTATCCCATCCAATGCTACCTTTGCGCCGCGTTGTGACGAATTCAAGATTAACGGTTACGTGACCACTCAGCGAATGCGAGTCGGCAATCCGGCGCTGTTGACATGGCACCCTGTTTCCGGCGCGACCAGCTATCACATTTGGCTTCAAAATCCGAACGGCCAATATGTTTTCAATGTTGAAACTACCAATGTAAATATCACGCTCGCCAGCGTCCTTTTTAACACGAAAGGCACATACGCCTGGGATGTCGTTGCCTATTTTGGGGATGCACCAGATTGTTTGCATCTGGCTGGCCTGTTTATCGCACAGTGATCATAAAACGCAGTGGTTAGAAAACGCAGTAATCAGGAAATATAAGAGTCAGGAAAATACCGTGAAAATCTTGTACGTTGAAGATGATGCGGGACAACGTGACCGGGTGAGCCGCGCCCTTGAAGGTGCCCGTCAAACGGTGCTGACGGCCTCCAACTCACGCGATGGACTGACCAGTGCATTGGCGTTCAAGCCGGATGTGCTGCTGCTGGATATTCAGCTTGGCGAGGTAGATGGGTTAGTGTTGGCCGCTCAGATTGAAAAAGAAAAGCGCACCCGCCAACCAGCCTTCAATCCGCAAATGATCGCGTTCAGCGTCTCCGCCGCCAGACTCCGTAATCGTGCGCTGGTCGCGGGCTGCATCGGCGTTATTGATAAGCTCAGAATTGAGCCGACCAAAGTGTTGTCGGAAATCGAACTTTGTCTGAGCAAACCGCCGCCCGTGCTGTCGTTGGATGAGTGGAAAACTGCCGCCGCCGAGAATAGCAGCGAACTTGCTGATCTGCTGCAAAAGCGGATCGAAACGCTGGATGGCACTGTGACTCAGCTTCGGCAAGCGCAGGCCGGTTTGATCGCTACCGAACGGATTGCGGCGACGGGCAGAATGGGGTTAGCCCTGGCGCATGAACTGCTCAACCCACTCGCCGCAGCATTGGGTGCAATCGAACTCTTGAACAGTGTCAGCACTACGCCGAAGCGCAAACAGTATCACGATATTGCAGTGCATGAAGTTCAACGCGCGTCGCGCATCATCAACGGCTTGCTGAGCATTCACGCGCCGTCGTCGGGCGAGCGCTCTACTATTGATATTGTCGCGATCGTCCAGGATGTTCTGCTGCTGCTGGACAAACAGATCAGCCATGCCAACATCGTGCTGGAAGTGCCCACCGAGTTGAATGATCATATGACCGTTGGCATTTACGCGTTATTCTATCAGGTGCTTTTCAACCTGATCCTGAATGCGATCGAGGCAATGCCATGTGGGGGAACGCTCACCGTTGCGATTAATTACACCACGACGACTATGCTTGTTCAGGTAATGGATACGGGCGGCGGGATCAAAGCCGGTTCGCAACTTTTTGAACCGTTGTTCACCACAAAATCGGATGGGCATGGCCTTGGCTTGTACGTGGCGCGGCTGATCGCAGAAGCCTATGATGCACATTTATATGCTGAAAATAATGCGTCAGGTGGCGCAACTTTTATTTTTGAGCTGCCCTTATTGCAACCCTGAGCGATGTTTATGTGTAGTGCCCAAACCAATACAACCGGCAAAGCCCTGTGATTCGTTCTTCAACCCGTTTGCTGCTTGTCGATGACGAGCCGAATATCCTGATCGTGTTCAAAGGGCAGTTGTCCGAGAACGGCTACGAAGTTCAGACCGCTTCCAATGCGCGTGATGGGTTCGCTTTGCTTGCCACACAGCGCTTCGATCTGTTGATCGTCGATCTCAAAATGCCGGGTCCGTCTGGCCTGAACTTGATCGAGCGCGTGCATCAGCTTCAGCCCAAGTGCGCCATTGTGATGATCAGCGCCAACGCCGCGCGCGAACAAATTATTGACGCTTTTCGTAAGGGTGCGGATGATTTTTTGCTCAAGCCGATCACCCGTGATGAATTACAGCAAGCGGTTGGGCGTGCCTTGCTCAAGCGTGCCGAAACCAACCAGCACATAGCGGATCCGACGGCACCAGCGACGAGCGATCTGGTAATCGATGCCGGAAAGCATGAAGTGTTGTGGTATGGCCGTCCCTTAGCGCTGACGCCTACCGAGTTTTGTTTGCTGCTGACCCTGGCACGCAATGCTGGAAAGAGTGTGCCGCCTGCTTTGTTGATCGAGCACTGTCGGGGTTATCCGACCAAAGAATCGGAAGCGCGTATACTGCTCAAACCGCATATCGCCAGCTTGCGCAAAAAATTGGCCGCCGATGGGCATACCGCGCGCGTGTTGATCAATCATCGCGGTATGGGTTTCATGCTCAATACCACGGCGCATATTCACGGGTAATTCTGTACGCCCTTATGGATTATGAATGCGCCGCCGCTAATGAAGGATCGATCATCGTCCGCACCGTCTGCTCAGTGATCGTCCCGTCCATCCGTGCCAACAGCGACCCACCACGCCCGATCAATAAGCTCAGGGGCACATTGGTCACGTTGAAATCAAGCAGCACGCTGTCCGGCGGATGCATCAGCAGCGGAAAAGTCAGGCCGTACTGCTGTGCGTAAGGACGCACAACCGACTCGTCCTCATGCATATCGATCGCCATGATCACGAGTGAGTCCGCTTTTTGTTTGGATAGCTGCTCTAAAAACGGCATTTCTTGTTTGCACGGTACGCACCACGTCGCCCAAAAGGTGACGAGTACCGCTTTTTCGCGTTGATCGGCCAGATGAAAAGTGCGTCCGTCCAACGTGGTGAGCATAAAATCCGGTGCAGCTTCGCCCGTCGGCGTATTGACCGTACAAGCCGATAGCAAACTCAATAAACCCACTGACAGGCTGATCAGAAACAGAGCGCGTTTCAAGTGGCGAATAGTTTTTCCACCACGTTCAGCCGATACGCCATGACCGCTGGCAGCAATCCGGCCACCACGCCGAGCACCACCGGAATCAACAGCAGCGGCAGTTCTTGACTCCACAAAATGCGCGTCTCAATCGGGAGTGCGCTTTGTGCCGCCAGTTGATCGCCTACGGCTGCCGCGACCGCGTGCCCGATCACCGCGCCCAACAATACGCCGAGCACCGTCAGCCCGATCGCTTCAAGCAGGGTGATCATGAAAACCGTGCTGCGACTGGCACCCAAACTGCGCATGACCGCGATCGCTTGCTCGCGCGATAACGTGGTGGCGTACAGCGATAACAGCGTGGTAATGCTCGCCATGAACAAGGCCAGCAGCGCCACAATGTTCAGCGCGACTTGCCCCTGATTGAGCAGATCGAACAGGTTGCCGAGTTCCGCGCCGGGGTATACGGCCATTGCATCTTTGCCATTGTTCAGCCCTTGCGCGATGGTGTAAATGGTGTTGAGCTGAATTCCGAAGGGCAGCAATAACGCGGCAGTCAGCTTCCCGTGCGAGGGCGCGACTTTGCCCGCGTCACTGGCATCACTGGTTTGAGCGTTGGGGTCGCTTGTCTCGTTCGCGGTATCGTGCGTCACCCAAATGCTGTTGATCGTCGCAAAGGCGGCGCGATCATAAGGCGAATGCGACGGCTTCAAAATACCGACGACAGTGTACGTGATGTTGGTGTGAACGTCGCTGGTTAAACCTTTGCCAATGCCGTGCGACGGGTGAAAGCGATCGCCAATTTTCAGCGCAGATTCGGTGGCCGTCTGTGAGCCGAGCACTACTTCAAAATCGCCTGCGAACAGCCGTCCCGCCGCAATCTGGAATAATGGATCGTTGTTATCACGTTGCAGCAAAAAGAAACTCTGATCCGTGCCAATGATGGACGCGCCGCCGATGTTATCGCTCATGGCAAGCGGCGCAATCTTGATCGCGGGGTTTTTCGCCAGAATGTCCTGATAGGCGCTTTGATCCATCAGGCCGATCGGCGCACCCTGTAACAAAATCGTGCTGAGCGCCAACTGCTGCGGGCTGCCCTTCGGACCGATCAGCAGCACGCCAAAACCCCGGCTGGCCGTCAGAATACCTTGCTGCAAACCGTCCGCCAGCACTAAAATCGTAATGGTGAGCGCAACTGCTAAAGCGACTACGATCAACGTCAGCAAACTTTGCACAGCTCGGTTGCGGATGTTACGGACAGCAATTTGCAAGGCGTAGACCATTTATTGAATGCGCTCCCGCAGCGGTTCTTGCTGACTTTCGATAAGTTCAGTGCTGCGCAATTCAATAATCCGTGGAAAGCGCGTCACGATGCTTGGATCATGGCTGGCAACGATGAGCGTGGCGTTACGCTGGTGACACACCAACTGGATCAAGTCCATGATCTGCGCGGCGAGATCAGGATCAAGCGCGGCGGTTGGTTCGTCAGCCAATAGAATTTCCGGCGTACTGACGCTGGCACGCGCTACGGCCACCCGCAAACGCTGTCCGGCGCTCAGTTGATGCGGATAATTGGCCGCCCAATCACTTAAACCGACTTGCGCTAAGGCTTCACGCGCTTTTTGGCGGCGTAATGCTGGCCGCTCACCCACAAACGCGAGCGGCATCTCGACATTTTCCAACGCGCTGAATGACAGCAAATTATGCGTTTGAAAGACATAGCCAATGTGCTGCGCGCGGAAGCGATCGCGTTTCGCTTCGCTGAGCGTATTGATCACCTGTCCGGCGATCGTCACTTCGCCTTGCGTGGGCGTCAGCAGTCCAGCCAGAATGTTGAGCAGCGTGGTTTTGCCGCTGCCACTTTGCCCGCGCAGCAAAATGTGTTCGCCCGCGTCGGCCTGCCACAACGGAATGTTGAGCACCGTCCGCGCGCTCAGGCCGCTGTCGCGATAGGTGTGAACGACGTTTTGCAGCCGAATCACGGTCATCAGCCGAGAACCTCAAGTTTGTCGGCATAGACGCGGATCATGCTTACAAAGCCGGTCGCATCATCCACTTTCGAGCCGATCTCAAGCCGTCCAGTGATCTTCACCGGATGCACGGTCGGCGGCACGCTGGCACTGTTCATGTACACGGCAATAATATTGTCCGGCCAATCTGCGTTGGATGAACAAAACGGGCACAGCGACATGGGTACTTCGGTCAGCACAAAAAACTTCAAATCGGATTTAAGCGGCGGTGCCATGTAGCCTTCCATGGTGACCGACTGACCGTCGAGCGCCTTCAAATAATCCGATAGGGTGAGGCCATAGCGCACGCTGCGCCCCGCATACATCTGGGTAAATTGTAAAGTATAGGGCGTGCTGCCGCTCAGCTTGCCATTGACCAGTTCCGCCACGGCAATGGGTGATGCAGTCACCACCACGCCATCCGGCGGCAATGGAGTCACGAGCGTAATGCCAGATGCCGCCACGCGCCCTTCACAAGCAGTCGCCATCAGCAAAAGAGCGAACAAGGCGATTTTCGGCAGTGATTTTTTTGGCAATGGGTTTAGCAGTGATTTCAATATAGCAAAAGTGGAAACACGTTTCATAGCTTACCCCTCGAACATAAATCAGCCGAAAGACTGTCTCGTAAAGAACGGCCTTCGGCTGATCGTGATCATCTATGCTTTTGACGCGTTAATGGTCGCTTATTTTACGAATTTGCGACGGGTTACCAAACCACCGATTACCAAAGCGAGCACTGCTAAGGGGATCGAGGCACTCTTGGTGGCGGGGGCGGTTGGGGCAGCAGTGCCACCATTCAAGCTGGTGCCGGTGCGTGGGTCAAGTCCCAGCGCATTCGCCAGGCAGAAGAACACGTCGGTATTGTCGAGGTAGCCGCTGAAGCATTCCGCGCCTGGTCCCATCGCGTTGACGGGCACATCTTGCAGCGTGTGTACGGCTTGCGTATCGGTGCCGGGCAAGTTGCCGTTGAAGAACACACCGTCAGCGTCACGTTTGGTATTGGGCTGCACCAGGCCACCGGGCGGAACTACGCCTGGATCCAGGGGCGCTTTATCGATGCGAAAGTCGTCGGTGTAGGGGGGATGATCGCCCCAGGCAACTGCCAATGGGTACTTGATTTCCCAGGACGCCGGGAAATGCGTGGTGGGGTCGGGCTTGTAATCCGGGAAGCTCGCGTTTTGATACTCACCGATAGCGTTTAGACGCGTGTCAAAAGGTGGGAAGACGCGCGTTACCGAAGCGCTCGCCGTACCAGCAGCGGTGGCGGCAGCCGTACCAGCAGCAGCCGTGGATGCGGCGGTGGGAGCAGCCTGAGCAGCGACCATATCTTTGCCGATTTTGTCGAACAGGGCAATATCGACCGTGCCGTACACATCGAAAGCGTGACCGTGATCCGCTGCGACGGCGATCAACGTGTTGTTGCCATTGGCCTTAGCCCAGGTTTGCGCGTAACCGACAACGTTATCGAATTCGATCGTGTCTGCTACTGCACGTTCCCAGCTCATTGAGTGTTCCTGCTTATCGATATCCGAGCCTTCAACCATCAGGAAAAAACCTTTGCTGTTCTTGCTCAGGATGTTGATGGCGGCCTTGCATTCGTCCAGCAAGTCGGGTTGATCCGGGCCATTTTTCTGGACGTTGGCGGGGTACAAGTGACGGTCGATCCAGACGTTCATGTGGCTGGCGCTGAAGACGCCGACCAGTTTGTCGATCTTGCCCGTGTCGAGCGCCTTGAGGTCAGTGGCGCTGGTGACCACGGTGTAACCCGCGCTCTCGAAGGCCTTGAAGGTGTCTTCGTTGTCTTTACGTTCCGAGCCAGCGACGGTTTTGGGTTGGAAGAAAATCGAACCGCCACCGAGGATCACGTCATAGCCCATTTTCAGCGCCTGATCGATGATGATGTCTTCATCACCACGGCGGCGGGTGTGCGCCCAGGTTGCGGCAGGCGTCGCATCGGTCACGCGTGAGGTAACGCAGGTGCCGACCGTCTTGCCTTGCTCTTTGGCGAGTTCGGCAAACGTTTGGACGCGCGGGTCGTCGTTGTTGTCGTCGGAAGTATTGGCGTACACGCCCATCGCGTTGACGGTACCTTTTTGTCCGGTCATGTAAGCCGACATGCTGTTGGCGGAGTCGGTGATGATCGAGTCGTAACCGTTGGTGCTGATCAAGCCAAGCGCTGTCATGTCTTTGCTTTCCATGTACAGCCGATCGTTGTACTTGCCGCCCGCATTGAAGCCGCGTGATACGACGCGCGCTGCGGTACGGACTGCATCGGTCATACCGTCACCCAGGAAGAAGATCACGTTCTTGGCTTTGCCCGTGCCCACATCGCGGATAGTCCAGGTGGCGCTGGTGGTTGCGCCGCCCGCCGTCACATCGATCTTGTAGCTGCCGGGATCCTTGATCGACACCTGACGCCAGGTGGTCGCTTGCGAGGTGACCATGCCCGTCATACCCTTGCGGAATGTGTAAGTGGCCGCGTTGTTGCTGGTCTTGCTGGCGTCAAACTGCCAATTGCTGCTGGTCGGCTGGCTGCCGAGCACATCAGCGGCGTTCTTGCCGTTGATCTTGATCGAGAAGTCGGAAGGCAGTGCAGCCGCCCATACTTCAATCTGAAAATCGAACTTTTGGCCGGGCAGGAAATTTGCCTGATCGATCGGCAAAATCAAGACAGGCGGAGCGTCAGCGGCGAAAGTCGTATGGGCGGGCAGCGCCGTAAATAGCACTGCAATCACGACTGCCAGGACGGGCAAAATACGGAAACGCTTCGATAACTGCATTCGGTTTCTCCCTACAGAACAAATCAATCTCTCAAAAGAATCTGTGATGCAGGTTGAAAATAGAGCGCAGACCTTAAGCGAATGCTAAGACCGTGCTAATGGACTGTGAAGACGCGTTTAACAGTTGCCCCATTGTGCAGTCCCGTAGGGGGTTGAAGGCCGTGCAGCGTGTTTTTGTTTATTTATAAAGACCGTGCCCTGCCCTAAAGGGACAGGGCTCATACAGAAGATAGGACAACAGAAGACAGGACACAGGAACTTGCCGACTCCCTTCCCCTGTAATCGGGGGAAGGGTGGGGGTTAGGGGTCTGTAAATTCGTTGGAGTTAGCGTATCGGTCTTACGGGCTTACCAGTTTATCGAGTGCATTTTCAGCCGCCGGAAGTTCTTGATCGTCGGTTGACAGCAAACTCGCGGCGGTGACGGGAACCTTCACATTAGGAGTCACGCCAACACTTTCAAGGAAGATTTTGCCGTCTGGATACTCGATCCGATCGACGGGCGCTTGAAAATACAGACCGTCGGGCAGTGTCCACGCTTCAACGCCCGCCTCAACACCTGCGGTTGGGTAGCGACCAACGACCAGATGGCTCGGATCGTGAGCAACCGCCGCCGAGAAGATTTCACAAGCGCTGGCGCACGCCGGCCCAACCATAATCGCTACCGGGTTCGTCCACTGCACCGGCGCGGGCTGGATAACGCTCTTGCCAACGTACAGGAATTTGCCGTCCTTATCGGCCTGGAAGGTGCGATTCAGGTCGAACGGAGCGCTGTAGAAGCTGCCCGCAAAATAGTCCGCCAACAAGCCGGAGCCGCCGCCATTCTGACGCACATCCACGATCAATGACGGGACTTTCAGCGCGATGAATCTGTTGAGCGCCCATTCCCAGGTACGCGTCAAGAGCACGCTGTCGCTTTCAAAGGTACTGATCTTGATATAGCCATAGTTTTTGCCATTTTGCTGGATCAGCTTGACCTGGATCGGCATATCTGCGGGGCCAACGCCCAGGCTGAAAGAGGAAAGGCGCTGGCTGGTATTCTCTTTGACGCTGACCAGATCGACAGTCTTGGCGTCGGTATCATCCGGGTTCTTGTACTTGATCGTGAATTTGGTGCCGACTGCCGAACGCATGATATAGCGTAACTGCTGCAAGCGCGTCGGAATTGGGCTGGATTGAATGTTGAACAGCAGATCGGTCGCGGACAGTGCCTTATCGATCGGTTGACCGTTCCACTCTAAAATCTGCGCGCCGGGCTTGATACCAACTTGTGCGGCGGGCAAATCTTTGAGCGCTTGCGACACGATCACCTGCTTATCGTCGGTCTGGCCGAGGATCATGCCCAGGCCGCCCGCCGTCACCTTCGCTTGATAAGCTTGCGGTGGCTGAACGTATAAGTGGCCGTCGTGGAAGCTGGCGATCATCTGAGAAAGCGCCAGATTGAAGGCTGCTGCATCGTGACCCGTTTCGGCCTTCTCAATGAGCGGGCGGTACTGCTTGACCAGCGCGTCCCAATCGATATGTTTGAATTGGGTGAATACGTAACGTACCCGCAGGTCTTTCACGAGCGCATCGAAGGCAGCCGTATAGCTCAGCTTGGACAGATCGTTATTGGCGGACAGCCCTTCAAGGATCGGCACGTCAACGGTGGGTTGGCGGACTTGTTCAAACGGCTTGTCTTTGTTCAACTTGATCACGGTCCAACCCTTTTTGAGCGGTCCGACCGGATCATCTTTGGTGAACAATTTGCCGTCATCACCGTAACCAGTTGGGAACATCTGCTTATCGTCAGGTGCCCAAATGACCATTTGACCGTTGCTCACTTCATACGTGCCCGGATCGAATTGCAGCGAGTCCAGGCCGCCCGGCCAGCCTGCCCATTCATATGGACCCATGAAACTATCACCGATCGCATTGGTATCAAAGTCGATCGCAAAGATCATGACGCCTTTGCCCGTTCCCTTGCCATTGCTGACATCATTGAACGTCCCACGCGGCACAATCGGCAGCGGCATCGTGAACGTTGCGCCCTGCGTTATGTCACCTTGCAAGCCCGCAATCGTTTGATCAGGATAGGCCAGGTGCATATCGTGATCGCGCTTGACGAACGCCGTCAGGTCGATTAAAGCCATCAATGGCTCGGCTTCATCGTTCAAAACAAACTGATTGGTGACGGTCACTTTGCCGGTGATGGTCTGTACGCCGCCATCGTCAGCAGTCTGTGCCGCAGCAGGTGAGCGTCCCGGCGCACCAACTGCGACGAGTGCCGCGCATGTCAGCGCAGCCAGAATAGTTTTCCAACCGCGCATCCTGAAAGAGACGTTAAACATAAAATTATCCTTTAAGACGTTGAACGAAAAGTTGTTTTCAGAGCAAAACTTATTGGATCAAGAGGGGTGTTAATCGTTCGTTGCCAGCCGCCGAGACAAGGTGGTTCGCAGGTCAGAAGTAAAGCACGACTCTCGAACATCTGCTCTGCGAATAGAGTGTAAAAGCGCGTGAACGATTTGTCAAACACTTTGTGGATTTTGCCAGCACCGTTAGCGCATTGACAGCGCCGCCGCGAACACTTCGATCGGATGCAGCGCCGCGCGATCAGTGCCATGCGCAATCTGTTCACGACAGGAAGTGCCGTTCGCCGCGATGATCGTTTGCGTCACCGCCTGATCAACAGCGGCGCGGATCGCAGGGAGCAGCCGATCTTCCGCGATCTTCATCGAAATATCGTAATGCTCAGTCTCATAGCCAAAGCTGCCCGCCACCCCGCAGCAGCCCGATTGAATCTCCGCGACTTCCGCATTCGGGATCAGTTGCAGCAAGCGCTTGAGCGACGCCGAACCGGTCAGCGCTTTTTGGTGGCAGTGCGTATGGAACAAAATCCGGCGCGGCTGCTGATCAAATTGCACATTCAATTTGCCTGCATCGGCCAAGCCGACGATGAACGCTTCAATGCCCTGTGAAGCGCCCGCCACGGCTTCGGAGTCCGCGCCCGGAACCAGATCGCGGTAATCGTCCGTCAGCGCCGATATGCAGCTTGGCTCACAACCCACGATCGGCACGCCGCGTTTAGCATAAGGCGCTAACATCGCGAGATTGTGCTGTGCCATCGATTTTGCCGCATCGAGCATCCCTTTCGAGATGGCAGGCCGTCCGCAGCAGCGCTTATCCACCAGCCGCACCTGATAGCCCGCCGCTTCCAGCACTTTGACCGCAGCCTGCCCGATCGATGGCGTGTTGAAGTTCAGGAATGTATCATCGAACAGCACCACTTCCGGCTTGCTGATGGCGCTGACAACGGGTTGTGACGCTTGTTTGCGGCTGCGCTGAATGAACCAATGGCGGAAAGTCTGCTTTGCCAGCAGGGGTAACGTGCGCTGCGGAGCAATGCCCACGCGCGTAAAGGCCATGCGCGCGATAGGGGAAGTCAGCACGGCATTGGCAAGCGCGGGCGTCAGGCTGCCGATCGCGTTTAATTCCGCGATGTAGCCGAATAAGCGCGATCGCAGTGGGATACCGTGTGCATCATGTTCTTGCGCCAACGCTTCCGATTTGAGTTTCGCCATATCCACCGACGACGGACATTCCACTTTGCAGGCTTTGCAGCTCAAACACAAGTCGAGCACTTCGTGAACTTTGGCGCTGCGCAAGCCTTCCGCGCCCAATGCGCCGCTCATTGCCAGCCGCAGGATATTGCCACGGGCGCGCGTGGTATCCTGTTCATCGCGCGTCGCCATATAGCTAGGGCACATTGTGCCGCTGCCCGTCTTGCGACATTCACCCGATCCGTTGCACTGTTCGACTGCCTGCGCAAAGCTGCCATCCTCATGATAGTGAAAGCGCGCGTTCTGTGGCACCAGTGACGTTTGATAGCGACTGCCACCAAAGCGCAAAATCGACGGGTCTTCCATCGGCGGCGCGTCGAACATCTTGCCCGGATTCATCAGGTTATCGGGATCGAACGCCTTTTTAATGTCGCGGAAAGCGCCGATCAATTCTGCGCCGAACAGCTTTTCACTGAAGCAGCCGCGTACCAGCCCTTCGCCATGTTCGCCGCTGATCGTGCCGCCGAACTTGACCACTAACTCGGCCACCGCTTCGCCAATTTGCCGATATTTGCGCAGTCCGGCGTCGCTTTTCAGGTTGATCAGCGGTTTGATATGCAAACAGCCCGCGCTCGCATGGGCATAAATCGCGAACGTCGTGCCCGCGTCCGCCACAATGCGCGCCACCGCGTCCACATAGTCGGGCAGTTGATCGACGGTCACCGCTGCATCTTCGACAAAATGCGACGGCTTGTAATCCCCTTTGATGCCCATCGTCAGATTGAGGCCAGCTTTGCGGACTTCCCAAACGTTCGCTTGCATAGCAGCTGTCACCGCGTCTACGATCGTCGTGCGGACGCGATGCTGCACGAGCTGCGCTTTCAGCCGATCGACTTTAGCCGCCAATTCTGCTTCACTGTCACCGTAAAACTCAACTACCAAAATCACTGCCGGATCGCCGTCTACGAAGGTCAGCTTGCGGGCGAATTCGGGCGTTTCACGGGCGCGATCCAGCATCAGCTTATCGATCAATTCGACCGATGAAGGCGCAACGTCTAAAATGGTGGGCGTGGCTTCCAATGAGGCGCGCAGCGAGTCAAAATGCAAAATAGCAAGGCGCGTCATGTTGGGACGTGGTACGAGCGCGATCTCGGCTTCAAGCGTGGTGGCGAGCGTGCCTTCCGTGCCGACAAGAAGCTGCGCCAGATCGATCGCGTCGGCATTGAGTCGATTTAATCCATAGCCCGCGCAGGTGCGCCACGTTTTAGGGTAGCGCTGTGCGATCGCGTCTTTGTGCTGTGACAGTGCATCCGCCACCGCGCGATAGGCCACGCCGATCCGATCGGGACTATTCGCGAACTGACCCGCGTGCGCCGCGTCCACTGTCACGCGCGAGCCGTCACTGAGCACCAAATCGAGCGCGCAAACGTGATCGCTGGTCATGCCATACAAAATGGAATGCGCGCCTGTCGAGTTATTGCCGATCACGCCGCCGAACGTCGCACGGCTGGCACTGGCTGGATCAGGACCGTACATCAGACCCAATGGCGCAAGCTGCTTATTCAGATCGGCCAGCACGACCCCCGCCTGAACGCGCACTGTTCGCGCATCGGCGTTGATGCTGGTCACGCGGCGCATGTAACGGCTGAAATCGATCACCACGGCGCAGCCGACAGTTTGCCCGCCCAAACTGCTGCCACCGCCACGCGGCAGCACCGGCACCCGATAACGCGCCGCGATTTGCTGTGCTGCAATCACGTCATCAGCATTGCGCGGGATCACCACGCCGAGCGGCATAATCTGATAATTGCTGGCGTCGGTGCTGTATAAATGGCGCGTCGTCTCATCGAAACGCACATCGCCCGTAACGGCCTTCTGAAGATCGTTCACAAGGTCGGGAAGCGCAGTTTGCACGGCGGTTTGCATAAAGAGGTGTGTCCTGACTTTTGTTCAATCTTGGCTCATAGTAGATGTTAAATGCAAATTTTCCCACCCTAAAGCAAATTCAGTTTCCCCTACCCTAAATCCCTCCCCCACAAGGAGGGAGGGACTTTCACACAGCGCTTGACTCCCTTCCCCTGTAATCGGGGGAAGGGTTGGGGTTAGGGGTCAAAGCGGGGGTTAGGGAGTAACACTTTTCGCGTGCTATAATGCAGCCTAACTTTATGAACACTGCATGAATACTCCTTTACGGCTGGCGCTGGTTCACGATTGGCTCAATCAGGTGGGCGGCGCGGAAGATGTGCTGACCGAACTGGTCGGCATGTATCCGCGTGCGCCGATCTATACCAGCATTTATTGGCGCGATCACATGCCCGCCGCGTGGAAGGCGTGGGATATTCGCCCGCTGTGGATGGATCGTTTGCCCGCGATTTATCGACATCATCAGCCGTATCTGCCATTGTATCCGCTGGCTTTTGGCGGCTTGCGGTTGGCCGATGTCGATGTGGTGCTGTCCAACAAAAGCGGCTTTTGTCATGGCGTGCGGGTTGCGCCAGGTGCGCTGCACATTTGTTACTGCCTTGCGCCCACCCGTTATGTCTGGCAATATGACGCTTACGCCGCGCGCGAACGATTCGGCGGCATGGTGCGCGGGATGCTGCGACCGCTGCTCAATGCGCTCAAGCGGTGGGATTATGCGGCGGCGCAGCGCGTCGATCACTTCATCGCGATTTCAAGCGAAGTGCAGGCACGCATCCGACGTTTTTATGATCGCGACTCGACGCTGATCTACCCGCCTGTCGAGACGGCGCGCTTCACCCCATCCGATCAGGTGGACGACTACTATCTGATCGTGTCGCGCCTGATTCCGTACAAGCGCGTTGATCTGGCAGTGGCGGCTTGTACGCGGCTCGGCTTGCCATTGATCGTGGCCGGGACGGGGCGCGACCGTGCAAAACTGGAAGCGATCGCGGGGCCGACGGTGCGCTTCGTCGGCTATGTGTCGGACGCCGAATTGCCCGATCTGATGGCGCGCTGTCGGGCGTTCATCTTTCCGGGGTTGGAAGATTTCGGGATCGCGCCGGTGCAAGCGCAAGCCGCTGGCCGTCCGGTGATCGCGTTTCGGGGTGGCGGCGCGCTGGATACGGTGATCGCGGGCGTGACAGGTGAATTTTTCGACGCGCAAACGGTCGAGTCGCTATGTGCGGTTCTGCAAACTTTCGATGCTGCACGTTATATGCCCGCCGCAATCCGTGCCCATGCGCTGACGTTCGATGCCAGCCGTTTCCGCCGTGAGTTGAGCGCATTCATCGATCAGGCGATCGCAACGCGCACAAAGTCGTTGACCCCTAACCCCAACCCTTCCCCTGTAATCGGGGGAAGGGGGTCAGACGGTACTTGAAAATTATAGCTTGTACATAATTCCACAAAGGGAGTCGCAAATTGGAATTGATTAGCATTTGGCGCGTGATCGTGCGCCGCTGGTGGTTGATCGTGCTGCCGATGCTGGTAGCGCTGCTGATCTCGATTCCGACTCTGCGCGCGGTCATTTCGCCGCCCGTGAGTTATACAGTAGCGATCCGCTTCACCGCGTCGCCTAAGCCGGGCGCTGGCGATTTCCAGCAGCAGTCCTATCTGCCGTGGTTGACGTCCGAATATACGGTGACCAATTTGGCGCTGTGGATTCACACCGACTCGTTTGCGCAGGAAGTGAGCGCGCAACTGGCGACGCAAAATAAAACAATCGCGCCAGATGCCTTACGCGGTGTGCTCACTTCAGATAATGTGCACAGTGTGCTGACGTTGTACGTGACGGCATGGCCGAACGCTGACGATCTGAAAGCGATCGGGGATGCGTGCAACGTGGTCATGACCACCAAAGCTGAGACGTATTTTCCGCAGCTTGGCGCGCAAAAGTTGATCGTGGTGGCGCTTGATCAGGTGAACGTAACCGCCATTGTGCCGCCGATCACGCAGCGCTTAGCACCGTTAGGGCGGATCGCGATCGGGCTGCTGTTCGGGATTGCGCTGGCTTTCTTAGCGGAGTATCTGGATCGCACACTGCGCACGCGCGCCGAGGTCGAGGGGCTTGGGCTGAATGTGATCGCGGAGATTCCGGCGTATCGGGTGTGAGTTAACCCCTCCCTAAATCCCTCACCGATTACAGGGCGGGACTTTTATACCGCCTCTGACTCCCTTCCCCTGTAATCGGGGGAAGGGCGGGGGTTAGGGGTCAATTCCCGTGCAGTCGATGCTATTTCTCCAATGCTTCCACCATTTCCGACAATTTTTCAACGCTCAACTGCGCAATGCCTGACCAGCTTTCGCGCCGGTAAAGGTCTAATACCAATAACTCATCTTCGGTCATGTCTCGATCGCCAAAGTGTTTGTGCGGATCATCGATCAGACCAAGCAAATAATCAATGCTCACATCAAGGTGGTGAGCGATCAACTCAATGTTCGGTAAGGACGGTAACATCCTGTTCATCTCATAACGTGAGAGCTGCGTTTCGCTGACGCCACAAAATGCAGCAAAATCACGCTGTGTATAGCCTAGTTGCTCGCGCATTTCTCTAAGACGGTCAGCACGAAACGGCATTTTCCAAATTGCTCCAAAAACATGTTGACAAACAAGTTGGTCAATGTTATAGTTGTTTTGTTAGACAAAACCGTGCGGCGACTGACCCTGAGAAGTTACCGCCGCACAAGTTAAATAGCTAAGGAGCTATCAGGTGAGCATTATACAGCCGTTTTTGCCTATTTCACAGAGTCCGTTTCCACTTTTGCAGTCTGGCGTGCGTATTGCCGGATTGCTTCCTGCGCGCGTGCCCTCGTCTGAGCCACCGCCTGAACAGGATTCGCCGCTGCGCTTTGTGTTCGATCGGCCTTCGCTGGCTGATTTGAGCAATCAACAACGCGATCACCTGTTCGAGTCGGCCAATATATTGCTCGAAATCGCGATCGAATTCATGGTGGGCGCATTCAATGAAGATGCTTTGCGCGCCGCCGAAGTCATGTTCCATCGCGGCGTGGGTGGCAAATCCGCGATCCGTCCGCTCGGCCCACAAGCGTTCAAGGCCGAAAATGACGCGGATTGGTTCGCGATGGTGGCGCGTGCTAAAGCTGTCCGCGCGATGACCTACGCCGAAGCGGAAGACATTGTGCGTCAGGCGCGGCGTCATGGCGGTGGTGCATGAACTCTGAAGAAAATCTGATGCTTCAGCGTGTGCTCAACGCGATCAACAAACGACATGTCCGGCTGAATGGCGATTTGGATGGTGCGCTCGATACGTTGGAAAGGCTGCGCTACAAAATCCGTGCGGGCGAACCCACGACTCGTGATCTCAACGCTGCGTTGGAATTAATCGTCAGCGCGGCTGTGGAAGGTGCGGAACTGCAAAGCGCCGTCACTGAAATGTTGTGCGATCAATTTGTCCACGCGCGTTCGATCGAAGAATCCTACACGCAAGGCTGGGAAGCTCGCTGGCTGGATTTGCTCGGACGCGCGACGCCTGAAGAAGCCAAATTGTTGCGCGCACTGCTCATTAACCCGGACGACAGCGATACTCCGTTTTAGCAATAGCATCACGGAACGCCCTCGCCTTGTGGAAAGGGCGTTTCATATGTGTTTAGCTCGCAGCAGTGGCGGCCATGACCGTTGGGGCTGCCGCAGTCGCCGCAAGGGTAGCTTGCATGGTGCCGCTGAGCGCATTGGTCGCATTGATCGGCCCTGAGCCATTGGGTAACAATACAAGCGAATTTTGCTCAACCCAACCTGCGCTGCCATTGGGCAACTGCTGCACTAACCACCACCACTGTACGCTGTCCCAATGGGGTGCGCTGTTTGCCACCGCTAACCAGTTGGTGCTGTGCGCCGTAGCAACCACGTTTCCGTTCGAGGATGGGGACGTCCGCAACCAGACGTAAGGCACTGCGCCCCCAACGACCACTGCGCTTGAGGTCGTCCACGGCGCGGGCGTGATGTTTGGCGCAGTGGTAGCCGATGGCCCCGCGAATTGCAGCGAGTTTTGCTCGACCCACACGCCGTATATATTGAGCGATGGCACATTGAGCGACCACCACCACTGAGCACCATCCCAGGTGGGCGTACTTTCGCGCACGTTGACCAGCGTACCTGCATAGATCGTGCCGCGCACATCCGAGTAAGAAGTAGGAGCACTGCGCAGCCAGACAAAGCGGACAGTCGGCTTTACCGAAAGCAGCGTGCCAGCCGCCCAATTAGCGGCAGCGGTTTGCGGCGTGCCTGGAATGATAGTTGCGGTTGGCAGCGGCGCAGACGCCGTTGGCGTACTGGTGAGCGTGACGGCTTGCAATGATTTTTGTTCGACATAGCCAAACACGTTGAGCGCAGGCACGTTGATCAGCCACCACCACTGAACGCCATCCCAAACGGGCGCGCTATCCCGTACATTCGCAAAAATTCCGGGGTAAAGTGTAGTACGCACGGCACCGCCTGGCGTGGCGCTGGCGCGTACCCATGCGAACGGAACGCCGGGCGCCAGGACCAGGGTAGTGCCTGCTGTCCAATTTGTTGCAGCAGTGGGTGTGCCCGCAATAGACGTTGCTTGAGCCGTGAGCGTCAGTGTTGCGGACGCGACGGGCGGCGCGATTGCCGATTCCAGCGCGGTTTGCTCAACATAACCCGTCACGCTGCCACTGCCACGCCGAACCGCCCACCACCATTGCACGCCGTCCCACTGCGCCACGGGTGAGATAATGAATACGAATTCGCCGCCCCGTGCGGTATCGATCACGTCACCGTTCGAGCTAGGGGTACTGCGCAGCCAGCTATATGGGATCGTCAGCTTGATACGCAGCAGCGTTCCAGCATTGTAGCTGACCGAAGGCACAGGCGTAACCGCCGCTTGTGTGCCGGGGTGGGCGGCTGCCGGAAGCAAGCCGATACTAAGAAGAGCGATCAGGCTCGCCATGAAAAGACCGATTAAGCGACGTTTCAACATAATTCAAAGCCCCTTGTGTGAGTGACAACTTCACGCGATGAGCAGCGCTATAAATCATTGGCTCATCTGCTGCCCATCTGGAAAAGTCATCTGCGCGCGTCTGGCACTGTCCGGCACTAGCACTGTCTGGCAGCACCGGATTGACGCCGCAGCTTGCAGCCTATCATTGTAATTTATCTGCTGTGCTTCTGCACAGACCGTGCCGTGTTCCTGAGCGGTTTGTGCAACCACTTATCCCTTTTCAGACAACTCAGCATAACATTGAGCACGGCTTTTGCGCGAATCAAGGTTTACACATGTGGCAATGCTGCTAATCCGGGGCACATGCAAAGTCAGGCAGAAGTATCGATTTTTCCATTCCCCACAGAGAAAGGGAGGGACTTTCACACATCGCGATTTGACTCCCTTCCCCTGTACACGGGGGAAGGGTGGGGGTTAGGGGTCAACGGCGCGGGTTGGAGGGTTAGGGGTCAATGACTTTATCACACGGCACAGTTTGCTAATCGCATTCGTCGGCGGTCAGACGAGCGTGCATAAAGGCGCGTACCGCATCTTCAACAGCGGTCAGCCGTGGCAAATCGGGCGCACCAGACCACATCGCCAGCCGCTCGGATTGGTTAGCGCGTACCGTGGCGATCATTGTAAGCCGTTTGCAAGCTGCGAATACTTCCCAAAAAGCGAGCGTCTTTGCCACATCAGGATTGCGGCGCATGTAATCGCTGGCAAATTGATCGCCCAATGCGATGGTCGCTTCGGTGCTCAGGATCATGCGCGTCCAGCCCACATCGACCGCCGGGTCTGCGATCGTCAATTCGCCCCAATCGATCACACCCGTAATCCGTTCGCCATCCGTGAGGATGTTATCAGGGTGAAAGTCGCGATGTACCAGCCCCTGACCCGCCGCGCGCCGCGTACAAAAGAAGCTGTTGCGCAGCCAATTGAAGCCGGTCAACACCTCTGCCGCGCCCACTTTTTCAGCTTGCGCACGCCACCAGCGAACTTGCCGTTCGGCAAAATCAAGCGGGGTCAGCGCTTCAATAAAATCCGGGTAACCATTATGCCAATTGATGCCATGTAAGCGCAGCAGCAGATCAGACGCTTTGTCGAGCCAGTACGGGATCGTTTCGGGTTTCGACTGCGCCACTTGCGTCAGCGGCAAGCCCGGAATTTCGCTCATGATGGTGAGCGGCGCGCCGTCGATCACGTCCACATCGACAAGCAGGAACATTTCCGGCACCGGGTAGCCGTCACGCGCCAGTTCACGCAGCGCCGAGTCTTCCAGGCGGGCATCTTCCGCCGCATGAGTGCCATAGAAAAATCGAATCACGATCGGCGTTTCGGTGCTATCGCTTTGCTGCCAGCGCGCCGAATACATGCGATGCGCCATGCCGTGCTTCATTGCGGTTAAATCACGCACTTCGCCGCCGAGCCGTTCAGACAGCGCTTGCGTCAAATTATTTTGTGGGACGATCATATTTCACTCGCCAACGGGCTATGCCCGCATTTTTGTCGATTATGCATCACCACAATTATAGCTTGTTCGCGCCTTGATCATCCGTGTGAGCTTTTGCCGGATTAAGCCGATTAACGTCTGTGCAATTCGCCAAAAAACTTGCACCTGTAAAAATGCCGTATACAATCATCCATGATTTTTAGTTTGAACAAGGATAATTGAATGAACAAGCGTTTTTCTTCGATGTGTTTGGCGGCCACTGCCGCAATCGCTGCCGTTTCTGTTTTCACAGCGCCTGGGCATGTCGGCGCACAGGCTGCCGCTTTGAAGGTTGGCCTGGTCACTGACGTGGGCCATGTCGATGATAAGAGTTTCAACCAGAGCACCTGGGAAGGTTTGCAGGCCGTTGGCAAAACGTTGAATGTGCCTGTTGAATATCTGGAAACCAACGATGCCACCGATTATGCTAACAATATCAACGCGCTGCTTGATAAGGGCGATAATGTGATTGTGACCGTCGGCTTCAACCTGGCCGATGCGACGATCAAGGCTGCCAAAGCGAATCCCAAAGTGAGCTTTATCGGCGTCGATCAATTCCAGGGCGAAACCGTAGCGAACTTGACCGGAATCGTGTTTCCTGAAGATCAATCAGGCTTTTTGGCAGGCGTCCTGGCCGCCCGCATGAGCAAGAGCGGCAAGATTGCCAGCGTGCTCGGCACGGATCAGGTGCCACCCGTGGTACGTTTCAAGGAAGGCTTCGAGAGCGGCGCAAAATACGCTAACCCGAAGATCATCGTTCAGGGCACCTTTTATCCAGGTGACATCAGCAAAGCCTTCAGCGATCCGGTTTGGGGTGCGAACACTGCTGGACAAGCGATCGATCAGGGCGCAGACGTAATTTTCGGCGCGGGTGGCGGCACTGGTAACGGTGCGCTGCAAGAAGCTGCCAAGCGCACGACCCCGGCCAAGCCGCTGTACTGCATCGGCGTCGATACCGATCAGTGGCTGACGCTGCCTGAAGCGCACCCATGCCTGATCAGCAGCGCTCAGAAGCTGATTCCGCCTGCGATTGAAATTCTGGTAACGGACGCCTCGAAGGGCACGCTCAAGGGCGGCAACTACACCGGCACCGTAGGTCTGGCGCCGTTCCATGACTTCGACTCAGTAGTTCCGGCGGCTGTGAAAACAGAACTGACCACGCTCGCTGCCAAGCTCGCCAGTGGCGAACTGACCAGCAAGGGCGAAAAGGGTACGCCCGCCGCCGCGACCATGGCCGCCACCATGAGCATGACGATGGCTGCGACGATGGCACCCACCGCCGCTAAGTAGACGAAACTCTCCATTTGCAGGGGCGCAGCGTGCTGTGCCCCTCATCTTTTGTAGAAACGCTCACCCGATGCTCAATGCGCTGCCATCAGCGTAAAAATATTGCGCGTAGGTTCTTCGACAAACCAGGCGTCCCGATGCAAGTTATAGAGGTAATCAAGCGGGTTGTACGCGCCCACTGTGCGATCACGCGCCGTATAATGGCCGCGAGCACCTGTTGCGATGCTGCGAAACCCGATCTGAGCTGCTAACGCTGTCAATTCGGGGGTGGTGCGACCATACGGCCAGGCAAAATGATCACATACGCCAAACTGCCTGATCAACAAATCACGACACGTGCCGATCTCGTCCTGTGCCTGTGCCAGCGAAATCTTCGGCATATCAGGGTGCGTCATACTGTGCGCGCCGATGGTGTGCCCACCCGTGCGCAGCCTTTCGAGCGCCGCCCAATCGAACACCCCATCACGCACGCCAACCCATCCACCCACAACAAAAAAGCAGGCGCGAATGCCAGACTGATCGAACAAAGACAGCACTCGTTCGCTGACGATCAAACCATCATCCAGCGAAAAACAAAGCGTCGGCTGCTGGATCGTTGCGTCCGCGACCTGCGCCGCTGCCGTCCCATAATCAACAAACACATGATCGCGCGCTAATTGTTTGAGCAGCTTTGCAACATTATCTATATATTGATCGGGGATAGCGTGCGTATACAGAAATTGTACGCGCGGCGTCGTGAGCGTTCGTGCCAGTTGACCACTCAGCCGCGCTTTCAAATAAAGGCCATCAAGCGCTGCTTGCCGTACCCGAAAGCGCCAACGCTGCTGCCAGTGCTGCCGATAGATTTCAGGGATCAACATGTGCGCGGATTTATGGCTGCCAACCAAAGGGCGGCTCATCGAACGATTCATCTTCATCAGCCGCTGCCGCTGTCGAAGGGATGGCACGACGCGGCGCAGCGATCCAGCCCAACGCTCGCAAGCGTCCCGGCGTAATCAATCGATCGTGAGTGCTGTCCGCGCTCAGGGCAAGCCGCGCAATCCCGCGTGCGACTATTTCCACGGATAAGGGCGCTAATGGGTTCGCCAGCAGTCCCACCAGCGGGATCAAACGCAGCGCTGACAGCAGCACATAGGTCGCGTTACGCCGCTGCCCCGGCACATACAGCGGTGGCGCGCGAACGATCGTCCAGGTCAGGCCGGTTTTGCGCAGGTAATCTTCTGCCTCGCGTTTGCTATCGATATAGCCGCTCTGAACACCCGGCGGTTTGACGGTCGCGCTCAACAGCATCAGGTGCGGCACGCCGTCGCTGACTGCCATTTGCGCCACATTACGCGCCGATACGAAGTTCAAATGGCGAAAAGTCAAGCCGCGTTTCGGCTCTGGCTTGATCCCGCCCACCAGATGCACCACGACCTGATGACCGCGTGCACGCCCCTTGAGGCTGGCCGGATTCCAAACATCACCTTGCACCCATTGGACATGGCCGCGCAGTGCGCCGAGCTTATCCTCCGCGCCAGGCCGGACGAGCACGGTCACAGCGGCATTTTCTTCCAGCAGCGCGCGCACCACTCGATAGCCGAGGAAACCCGTGCCACCTGTCACAAAAACGCGCTTTGGCTGCGGATCAATCATCACGTTGCGAACGCTGTCATGCATTACCTGAATAGCGATTAAGAAGTTTGCTTTTATGTACCGCTGAGTTTATACGCAAATCAGCACGTGAGCCTATTGTGCCCCTTTTTTGAAGGGTGGCAATTGTTAATATATGTAAACAAAAATTGACCCAATCTGACCCAAAACTCCTATTGAGAGATTCCGGTTTTGGCTTATAAATAGAGCTAAACGTGCTACGCTTCTTCTCGCCATCGCTACACGTTGTCTTTTAATCCTGCGAAAAGGGAAAACGGTTCATGGTGAGAAACACCTTTTGGGTCATCAAATGTGCTGCGATGTTGCTTTGTGCGAGCGTGCTATTGTTAGCCGCGTTCAGCATTCCGGGCTTCACAGCGTCCGCTCAAGCATTGCCTGCTGCATCATGCAGCGGTGTAAGCCAGATTTCCGGGGCAGATTGTCAGGCGCTGCTCAACGTTTATCAAAGCACCAATGGCGCTAATTGGACGAATAACGCCGGTTGGAACACGACCACCCCATGCAGTACCCCCTGGTACGGAGTCACCTGCACGAACGGACGCGTCAGCGCGCTACAACTGAACACCAATAATCTGGTCGGCGCTTTACCGGATTTATCGGCACTCTCAGCATTGCAAGTGCTCGACCTTGAGCAAAATCAGTTGACCGGAACGCTTCCTGCTTTGCCTGCCAGCTTGCAAGATTTATACCTCGGATTCAATCAACTGACGGGCACTATCCCAAACTTGACCGGGTTATCGGTTTTGCAGGTGCTCGATTTGGGGTTCAATCAATTCAGCGGGACGATACCACCGCTGCCCACCAGCTTGCAAAATCTCACGCTGGCGTCGAATCCGCTCAATGGCAGCATCCCGAATTGGTCAGCTTATCCGGTGTTGAAGCAGATTAACGTCGATCAAAGCCAATTGACAGGCGGTATTCCGACACTGCCCGCCAGCTTACAATACTTCGGCGCTAATGGCGATCAATTGAGCGGCGCGATCCCCACCCTGCCCGCTGGACTGGTCGCGTTGAATGTCGGCGCGAGCGGCGCTTATGACGCAAATGGGCTGCTGCTTCACAATACGCTGACAGGCGGCATTCCAGCACTGCCCGCCAATATGCTCTATATCGATGTCACCGCCAACAACCTGACCGGATCAATTCCGGCGCTGCCGACTTACCTCAACGCCTTTTACGCCGGATTTGCCTGGTCGAGCTTCAATGGCAGCAGTTATGCAGGCACTACGGTTAATCGTTTAAGTGGCGCGCTGCCCAACTTGTCGTCGTTTCAATCGTTGACCGATTTCAACGTCAGCGATAACCAACTGACGGGAGGCATTCCTGGCTTGCCCGGCTCGCTGAAAACGCTGAACGTATCGGGTAATCAGTTGTCGGGCGGATTGCCAAGCTTATCGAATAGTTGGGCATTGTCGGATTTTGAAGCGGATAGCAATCAGTTGACAGGCAGCATCCCCCAATTGCCGGGCGGATTGCTCATCCTGAGCCTGCATGATAATCAACTGAGTGGCAGCCTGCCGAACCTGCCATCTCAAATTCCGTCGCTTTCGGTCGATGTGTCCTTTAATCAACTGAGTGGATCGCTCCCTGATTTGCCAGCCAATATGACCTATCTCAAAGTGAACGGCAATCAGTTGAGCGGCACTATTCCTGAGTCGCTGGCTTATACCAGCATTGCGGCTTACAGCGCTGGCAACACGCAAAACTTGTATCTGTGCGGCGGTCACAATACGCTGACAGTACCCAATTCCACCGTTGACGGTTTCATCCGTGCGGCAGCGCCGCAATGGCGCGGAAGCTGCACTGTGTCAGCCGCTAAAACGATCGGCGTTTACCGCAGCAATACGTTCTATCTGCGCACTCAGAACACCACCGGCTTTGCCAACATCACAGTCCCTTATGGCAGCAGTCCGAGTGATTACCCGGTCGTCGGGGATTGGAATGGCGACGGAATCGATACGGTCGGTATTTACGATCGTTCCAACGGGTTATTCCAACTGCGCGATAGCAATACCGCTGGTTTTGCCGACTATGGCTTAGTGCTCGGCATTGCTGGCGATCAGCCAATTGCAGGACGCTGGACTAACGACATGACCCATACGGGCGTCGGCGTGTTCCGCCCCTCGAATGGTCTGATCTATCTGAAAAAGGATTTGAGCACGGGCTTTGCTGATTTCACTATGGTGCTCGGCATCCCCGGCGATATTGGCGTGGCAGGCGATTGGGACGGTAACGAACTGGACAGCCCCGGCGTTTATCGACCTACTTCATCGACCTTTTTCTTGAGCAACAAAGTGTTGAACGGCTCAGTATTTGGCGATTATTCATTGGTGCTCGGCTTCACAGGGGATGTGCCAATCATGGGCGATTGGACGAGTCAAGGGCGCGCCGGCGTTGGCGTGTTCCGCCCTTCAAACGGCCAGATTTATCTCAAGAACGCGCTGCGCACAGGCTATGCCAACGTGGGGATGACCTTCGGCATTGCCAACGATGTACCTGTAGCCGGACATTGGAGTAGTGCAAGTGGCGCACCTGATGCAGCCAACTTGATTGTTTCAGCAGCCAGCGCACCGATCCCAACCGCTGCGCCAGCTCCACGTATTGAGCACCCATCAGCCCCTGGCTACGACGGATAAGCAAGCGAAAGCGCTGGGCTGAAGCCACCGCGCTCATATAGCTCATATAGAAGAAAAAAAGCGCATTTCGCGCATTTCTTCTGTATGAGTCCCGGTCTTCAGGCCGGGACAATCCTTCTTCCAACTACGCGCGTTCTTCCAAAATGAGCGCCGCGCCACGTTCCAGCGGCCCAACCGTGATCGCGCCATTTGCTACCACGAACGCTGCATCGCTCAGGAGATCGACCAACCGCGCGCCATCGCGAATGCCGCCGTGATGCAGCGGAATTTGCGCGCTCGGTAGTATGACCGGGCCTCGGTGGCCGATCACGATCAGCCGTTGTTCAGCCGATTGGCGCTGAAAAACCAGCAAGCCGTCAAGCGCGTGCAAATCCTGATAGCCGCCATAGCGCAGCGCGGGTGCCGTCTTGCGCAGCGCGATCAGCTTTTTATAATGTGCGCGCAAGTCGTGATCCCATTCCGCTTCATCCCATGGCATACAGCGCCGATTGTCCGGGTCATTGCCACCCGCCAGACCAATCTCGTCACCGTAATAAATACACGGAACACCTACGTAGGTCATCAGCAGCACCGCCGCCAAACGCATCAGCGCCTTATCGCCGTCAACTTTGTACAGGATGCGCGGCGTATCATGGCTATCCAGCAGATTGAACTGCTGACGCGCGATCGCCCATGGCACCGCTGCCCGGAAGCGCGTCCACTGTTCGACCAGCGCTTCGGCAGGCAGCAGCATCTGATCGGCGCTTTCCGGTCGCCATTCCGCGCCGTGCTCGTGCCCGTTCAGCCAGCGCCACAACGGCATTGTGAAGCCCTGATAATTCATCGATGCGTCGAGTTCGTCGCCTTGCAAGTGGGGTGTGCCGTCGTAAAAGTGTTCACCATAAATATAAGCTTGCGGCGCGTCGGCCTTTATTGCCTTGCGAAGCTGCCGACCTACCTTATTGCCCAACTGAATCGCGCCTTGCCGCGCCTGCATATTCGCCACATCCAGCCGCCAGCCGTCGATTCGATAGGGTTCGTGCAGCCACGAGCGCAGCACCGAGTCGGGGGTACGATACATCGCATCCCGCAGTGCTTCGCTGCGATAATTGAGCTTGGGCAGCGTGGCGACACCGAGCCATGTTTCGTACTGCTCAGGGCGATGATTGTAGAAGGTGAAATAGCTGGCCGTCAGCGATTGCAGATCGGCTTGTGCGTCAGTGAACCAGTGATTTTGCCAGCCGCAATGATTCAAGGTCACGTCCAATATAATGTGCATGGCGTGTGTATCCAGTGCGCGGCGCAGTGAGGCCAGGCTCGCATCACCGCCTAAATGCGGATCGACGTGCGAAAAATCCGAAATGTCGTAGCGGTGATTGCTGCTGCTGGTGAAAATGGGGGTCAGGTACAGCGCGTTGACGCCTAAATCAGCCAGATAATCGAGCTTTTGTTCGATGCCAACCAGATCGCCACCATAAAAATCAAGATTGCCCGCTTCACTCCAGGGCAGCGGCGGCGCTCCCCACGGGCGAATTTGCGTTTTGAAGTTGCGGTAACCCCATTCGCCCGCCTTGACATCGTTAATTGGATCGCCGTTATGAAAGCGATCGGGGAAAATCTGATAAAAGACGGTCGTTTCCAACCAATCGGGCGCGGCAAAATCAGCCAGCAGCTTGAAATCTTCAACGTCCGGGCTTTCGCCGCGACTGATACCGCGCGCATTATAATAGTAAGCGCCGTCCGTCGTCATCAGCTTGAAGCGGTATGGATTGCGCGGCATCGAAACCGGTAGTTCACCCGCCCACCAAGCCGCAGTGCTATCACGTTCAACTTCGTGCATCAGGTCGAGTTTGTTTTCACCGTCCGGCGCGGTTCGCAAATAAATCGAACGGATCGGTGACTCAAGCGGCACGCGCAGCCGCACCGTGACGCGCTCGTTATGGGCGGGCAGCGGGTTTGATACGTATAGCGCTGATCCATCATGATGTACGGCGCTTGTCCAGTGATCTACTGTATTCATGTTTTTGCGAGTCCTTTGTTGAGCGCTAATAGATTAAACAGTATCCATGCTACCTATCCGCCGGAAAATAGGCAAATGCCGGACAGCCAGGGCATATGCAAAGTCGTTGACCCCTAACCCCAACCCTTCCCCCGTGTACAGGGGAAGGGAGTCAAACCATATGCAAACCCCGCTTTGCTGTACCGCTGTGCAGACATTCTTGCTTACAATAAATATGCTAGGACAAGACTTTCACACAGCATTTGACTCCCTTGCCCTGTAATCGGGGAAAGGGCAGGGGTTAGGGGTCAATTGCACGGTGTGGGTTATGAGTCAACTGACTTTGCGCACCTTAGAATGCCGAGCAACTCAGTTGTTCCCGCGCGAGTGCTCATGCTGCTATAATGAAAGCACATTAAGAGTGTTGATCCGCATGAGCGCGCTTTTTAACGATCGCCAACTGAAAACGCTGACTGCTTTTTGCGATACTCTGATCCCGATGCTGGATTGCGCACCTGATCCGCATGGCTTGTACGCGCGGGCGGCCAGCGCTTTGCATGTAGCGGAAGCGATCGATGCCGCGCTGCCCACTGTGATTGACACTGCCAGCCAGACGCAATTGCGATTATTTTTAGAAGCGTTGGAGCAGCCGCTCATCAATGGATTGCTTGACGGAATCGCCAAACCATTCAGCGGCATGACGCTTGATGAGCGTACCTTGCTGCTGAAGCGCTGGTCAGAAAGCGCGATTCCGCAGCGGCGACAAGCGTTTCAGGCGCTCAAACGGCTGGCGTTTTTCATGTTCTACAGTGTACTAGATGCGCAGGGCAGCAATCCGAATTGGGCAGCGCTCGGCTATGCTGCACCCCCACCCGCTCCGAGCGATACCGCAAAGCCGATTCGTCCGCTGCACATCGATCGCGACAGCGTGCTCACTGCCGATGTAGTAATCGTCGGCAGTGGGGCCGGTGGTGGCGTGGTGGCAGGTGAATTGAGCGCCGCCGGTTTCGATGTGATCGTGATCGAAAAGGGCGGCTATCACGCCGAGGCCGATTATGACAACCTGGAGCTGCCGAGCAATCAGCGCCTTTTCGAGAATAAGGGCTTTGTGGCGACGGCGGATTTGGGCGTGCTCATTCTGGCGGGCAGCACGTTGGGCGGCGGCACTGTGATTAATTGGAGCGCCTCGTTTCGGACGCCCGATCCTGTTTTGCAGGAATGGGAGCGTGACTACGGCGTGAGTGGTTTGACGAGCGCGGATTATCAAAACGCGCTCGATTCGGTTTCGCAGCGGATCAACGTCAACGAACAGGAGTCCGCCTGCAATGGCCAGAACAATGTGCTGGAAAATGGTGCCAAAGCGCTCGGCTATACGGTCAAAACGATCCCGCGCAATGTGAAAGGCTGCGAAGAATGCGGCTTTTGCAATTTCGGTTGTCAATTCGGTGCGAAACAAAGCACGCTCAAAACTTATTTGCAGGATGCTTTTGAGCGCGGCAGCCGCATGATTGTCGATACCGATGTGGAGCGCGTATTGATTGCGCATGGCGAAGCCGTTGGGGTGGAAGCGATTACGCGCGGCGCGGACGGCCAAGCGATCCACGTGACGGTTCGGGCGCGTGCGGTCGTTGTATCGGCGGGATCGCTGCATACGCCCGCGCTGCTGATGCGTTCCGGGTTGACTAACGCGCATATTGGGCGCAACCTGCATTTGCATCCAACGACCGTCACGTATGGCGTCTACGATGCGCTGATCAATGGTTGGCAAGGCCCGCCAATGAGCCGCTACGTATCGCAGTTCACGGACGCCGATGGCAGTGGCTATGGCTTTGTGCTGGAAACTGCGCCGCTGCATCCCGGAATCGCGGCATTGTCGCTGTCGTGGTCGGATGGCGCGCAGCATAAAGGGGTCATGGCGAACCTCAACCACTTATCGAACATCATCACGATTATTCGCGATCACGATGGCGGACGCGTCACGCTGGATAAGCAAAAGCGTCCGGTGCTGCATTACACGCTGTCCGCGCGCGATACGGCAAATCTGGCGCGTGGAGTAGCCGAGTCGCTGCGCATTCATGCGGCGGCGGGCGCGCACGAAATCTCCAAACCATACAGCGCCCCACACATCCTGCGAATCGGCGCGTTACCCCAGGCAGAACAGCAGGCCGCACTTGAAACGTTCCTTGCCAGCAGTGGATCGAGCGCTGAGGCATGGCGAAAAAATGGCTTCGCTCTGTTCAGCGCTCACCAGATGTCGTCCTGTCGCATGGCGGGCAGTCCGGCAAGCGGCGCGATCGATCCGGCGGGCGAAACTTTCGAGGTGTGTAATCTGTTCGTGGCTGACGGCAGTGCGCTCCCGACGGCGGTGGGGCGCAACCCGATGCTGACGATCATGGCCGTCTCGCATCAGGTCGCACAGCATGTCAAAGCGCGTCTGCAAACCCATTAGCTCAGGCATACAGGCAAATAAAAGGACACTCATGCAAGCTGTTTTGAACCGTATCCGCGTCATTGAGACGCCACCTATCTGGTCAACTGTGAGCGCGCTGCTATTCGCAATTGTGTATGGCGTCGTCTGGATTGCGGCGCAAACGTTCGCAGTGACGATCAGCGGCGGCGATCTGAATGCGCCGACGCCCACCGGATTAGCGCTCGGCGTGTTGATCGCGTCTGCCCTGAGTGCATTGGTGGTGATCCAATGGGTACGCCGACGCTTGCCGGACGATTGGCCGCGCGCCCTGCATCTGGAAACATCGCACAGCATCCCTTTGTTTGCCGTTATTTTGATCGGCCTGGGCGCTGCCTTTGCCGTCGATCTGATCGGCGTCCTGCTACGTTTGAACGGCGGGCAAGTGGTGCCGCCTGCGCTGATCATCCTGGCCGATCAAAATGCGCCGATCGTCGGTTGGGCGATCGCAGCGATCACGGCTATTGTGATTCAGCCGATTGGTGAGGAGCTGATCTTTCGTGGGTTGTTGTACCCGTCATTAGCGGCGCGTTTTGGTAACGTTGCATCGATCGTGCTCACCAGTTTGATCTATATGGCGATCATGGCGGTGCTGGCTGGCCCGCTGCCCTGGTACGCGATCATTCAACCGCTGCTTATGAGCCTCGTAGTCACGACCATGCGTGCACATACGCAGTCAACCCAAATGGCGATCGTAACCCGCGCGGCGTTCGGCTTATTTCTGGTACTATCACCGCTGATCAGTGCGCGGCTCGCCTGATCCGAACGCTCATGATCTGGATTTAAGAAGGGAAAAGCATATGGCGACTGACGATAAAATTTATGAGAATGTGATTGTGGAACGTCCCGCTGATGGGGTTGGCGTGGTGCGCTTGAATCGGCCAAAAGCGCTCAACGCGCTCAACGGTCCCTTGATGCTTGAGCTGCTGACAGCGCTTGAGGCATTCGATCAGGATGCGTCGATCGGCTGTCTGGTGATCACAGGTGATGATCGGGCGTTTGCGGCGGGCGCGGACATTAAAGAAATGGCGGGCTTATCGGCGGTTGAGATGCTCACACGCGAAACGACTTCGGCCTGGGATCGTCTGCGAGCCATTCACAAGCCGATCATCGCGGCGGTATCCGGCTGGTGTCTGGGTGGCGGCTGCGAGCTGGCGTTAGCGTGCGATATGATCGTGGCGTCGGAAACGGCGAAGTTCGGCCAACCGGAAATCACAATCGGCGTGATCCCTGGCGCGGGCGGCACACAGCGCTTCACGCGCGCCGTTGGCAAAGCGATCGCGATGGAAGTGATCCTGAACGGTCGCAATTTGACCGCCGATGAAGCTGCGCGCTTTGGATTGGTAAACCGCGTGTCAGCGGATTACTACAACGAGGCGATCAAATTGGCCGGTGAGATCGCTAAGCGTGCACCGATTGCGGTGCGGCTGGCAAAGGACGCGATCAACAAAGCCGATGAACTCGCGCTTGCTGAAGGGATCAATTACGAGCGGCGTAATTTTCACTTTTTATTCGCCACTGAGGATCGCAAAGAGGGCATGGACGCCTTCATTGGTAAGCGCGATCCAAACTGGAAAGGCGCTTAGTGTCCGACGCGCTGAGCAATCCGTTACCGGCACCAGCACCGTCGCTCACGATCTTGTATACGTATGGTTTGCATGGACGGTTGGACGCTTTGCCACGGCTGTATACGCTGATCAAGCGCGTGCGCAGCAGCGAGTCAAATCCCGTGATCCTGCTCGATCTTGGCGAAAGTTGCAGGCGTGAGTTGTGGTTGTGCGAAGTGACAACAGGGCGCGCTATGCTGGTTGCGCTGGACGCGATGGGCTATGATGCGTTCTATATCGCGCCCGCCGATCCGCTGTACACGGATGCGCTCACCTTCGGCAAACTGCGCGCTACCATCCTGACGCCACTGCTGAGCGATTGCAGCGCCGATAGTGCATCACTCCTATTGACGAAACACGGTCACGCAGGGCAAAGTCTCAGCGTGCAGATTACCACTATGCTTATCGATCATCAAACAGCGTCCGCCGATCTGACCGTGCAAATCGCGCCGGATCATGCCGAAAGTGTAAGCGTTGACATAGCAAGACGCACGCTGCTTCTGACAGGTAATTCCCAAAATGACGACATCCTGTTAGGACGTTTGGCGATCGACTTTGCGCCGTTCAGAATCGCTCAGCACGAACGGATTAAGCTCAGTACTGATGAATCGCCGGACGCTACCCTGAGCAGTGTGGTCGAATTCGTGGAGAGTGAAGCGCGTTACGCCAGCAGCTATAAAGCCACCAGGAGTCAAAAATGACCGCTCAGACCGATGTGATCGCGCGATTGGATGCTTATTTCAACATTCAGGCATTCGATGAAAGCGCCGATCGCAAGTTCTTTCCGCCCGGTTACGGTTCGGTGTTAGAGCATTACACGGCGGCTGGCTTTCTGCAAAGTGGCTGGAATGGCTTGATGCTCGATAACGCCAAAGCAGTCGATCGCGTCTATTTAAGCGTGTTCCCGTCACCCTCGATCTTGGATACGATCATCGCGCGTGAAGTGCAGCGCGGCGCTCCCGGTGCGCTGTTGTTCAGCCATCATTTAGCGGATTATCAGGAAAACGGCCCGTCTTTCAGCCCGATCGCTGAAGCGCAGTTGGAGGAATTGCAGGAGCACAAGATTAGCCTGTACGTGTGCCATGCACCACTGGATTGTCACCCGGAGACGAGCACTTCGACCGCTCTGGCGAATGCGCTCAAAGTGCGTGACCCGGAGCGTTTCGCGCCGCGTTATGGCGGATTGGCGGGCGTACATGGCAAGATTGGACCGATCGGTTTTCACGAGCTGGCAAAGCGCGCGGCTGAGGTCACCGGATTGCCGTCTTTACGGTACAGCGCGGTTCGCAACAATGGGCGCACGGTGCAGCACGTCGCGCTGATTGCGGGCGCGGGTGGCGATCCGGCGGATATTCAGGCGGCGATCGATGTTGGCGCGGATACGTATATCACGGGCGAATGGTGGCCGTCCGGGCCCGGCGAAACACGTACGGCCTTCCGTAACGTCATTCACGAACTGTTACTCACAGCGGACATCAACCTGATCGGCACGTCCCGCTATAGCAGCGACTCAGTGGTGATGCGCGATCAAATGCCGGGCTGGTTTCGGGCGAACGTGGCGGGCGTTGAAACGCAGTTCGTCGCGCCCGATGATCCGTTCCGCTAACCGTCTCAACATTAGAAGAAATCTTCAATAGTCAAATTTGACAGTGCAAAACTACGCAGAATATTTTTTGCGTCGCGAAATTGCGAAAGCAATATGTTCATCGCGGCCAGAATTGCATCGAATCTTTCAGCTTGTGGAAACAAATCAGGATCGGGACTTTTGGTTGCTTGTAATTGGTCGCAGAATAACTTGATTTGAGCCGCTAACTTTCTTTGGGCGTTGTGTCCACTATTATAGCCGTTATCATGATTATTCAGTCGACTCCAGGAATCTCTGATTTCAGGAGTTCGTGGAAGGAGCTGAGCTTGATGTAGATACTGTGGATTTAACTGTGCATCAAACCATTTGCAGAATCGGATGCAAATATCGCCAAATTCTGCAAAATGCCTACCCACTTTGTGAATAATATAAACGCGCAATCCGACTGTTTTTTCGTTTTGGAAATCGTTCAACCCCCTAATGATTTTCGTGAGGCATATTTCCGAGTCAGAAACAATATCGAATAAATCAACAAGCATTCTCGTCAGAGGTCGGTTGTGAAACTCTGTACTGCGATTTAACTCTGTAGCGGAGGAAACCGTCAATGCCCCTAACCATATGAATCCAATAGTAGGTAGTGTGGTCATTAACGCGTTGCTAACCCCTGGAAAGCCCCGCCAACCAGCGCGTAATCACCTGCGCATGTTCGATGTAATGCTCATAGGTGTTACCACGAATCGACTGCCACAAAAGCTCAGTTGAGCCGTCCTCAACCGGGGCAAGCAGCCGCGCTTCACCGAACGACTCGACGTGCGCCAACACTTGCTCATACGTTTGTTTGAGTTCGGCCTGAACTTCTGCCGCTGAATGATCTGCCCTTTGCGCGACGGCTTCGGCATTCCAGCGATCCATCGTCGCTGCCCACGTTTCGCCGGGCTGCCCATAGCTGGTTGGCAGCACATCGCCGCGCGCGATCGTATCAAGTTCGCGCAACAGGAACCCATGCCAGGAGATCAGATGCGCCAATATATCCTTGATCGACCAGACGCCCTCGACATTTGGCTGCGTCATTTGCTCAGGGGTAAAGTTGCGCAGCAGATTTTCAAAATCGAAATAGGCGACGCGGATATGCGCCAGTAAGCCGCGCTTGCTCATGCCGGATGCTTCATCCAACCAGAGCAGGATCAGATCGTGGTGAAAACGCCAATGGTGCGGGGCAGCATCGTAGATCATATCCAGCGGCGGACGGCGTAAAGCGGCTGTCAGTGGACTGTCGGCGGCAAGCTGTTCGTCGCTGAGCCGATCGATCAGCGCGATTAAACCTGCGATCGAATCGTCATAATCCGCGCGAACGTCGGCTAATGACTGATCGCGATGCTCCCCGAAAACTTGCGTATTGACGCGCTCCAGCGTGGCGCTCCACAATTCGCCGGGTTGTGTGAGGCGCGGTGGCTTTTCACTCCGGCTGATCTTGTCGATTCGGTCGTTTGTCCAGCGATTCCAGAAGGCCAGATGCGCCAGCGTATCCTTGCTTGACCACAGCGGCGTTGCGCCCGTTTGCACAAGCTGCGCATCGGAAAGCGTGGCTAACGTGCCGTCAAGCTGATTGCGCTCCTCATGTAAGCGCATCAGCAGATCGTTTTTACTGAGAGTCTGAGTCATGAAATATCCTTTGTTGTTGCCAAGGCTGTACTCGTCAAGTCGCTATACAGTTCATCAGGAATGCCACATGCGCCGTTGGCATTGCTGAACGCGAAAACAGTCCGATCACGCGCGATCAATTCGTTGCTATCGGCGTGCCAAATCTCGCTGAGCCAAGCCGCGCGCTCAATGCCGACTTCATCTAAACGCGTCGTAATGCGCATCGGCTCATCATCCAGCGCGCTGCGGAAATATTCGATCTCGCGCCCCACTCGTCGCATAGCCAAGGTGTCACTCAACAGGCGATCGGGCGGCCAGCCGATTTCGCGTAGGCTGTGCGTCAACGCCTGCTCAACCCACCCTACATACACCGCGTTGTTGACATGCTTGTTCTGATCGAGTTCGTGATACTCGACGCGGCGCATTTCAGTGTACAGCGGTACATCGGCGGGCGTGATCGCTTCCGGGATGCCAACATCGATCGACTCGCTGATGTTGGTCGGCTTGAATTTATCGGTCAATTCGGGCGGCAATCGTTCAGGCAGCAGCGTTGCCAGATTGACGAACACCCAGTTATGGCGTCCGCGCAGCAGCAGCGCGTTGTCACTTGCCCGCCGAAGCTCATATTCACGGTTGACCTGTACGCGCCGTGACTCACCGATCCAGGTGCTCAAAATTAAATCGTCGTTGATGCGCGCTGGAGTTATTTCATTCAGGATCAACTTGCGAACCAGCCACATACGCTGCTGCTCAAAATACCAATCGTAACCATAGCCGAGCGATTCGCTGGCCTGAATCGCGACTTCTTCAAGATAGTTAATATAGGCCGACGCCCGCACAAAGCCATACGGATCGACTTCATAGCTGCGCACATGGAAGCGCCATTTGTAAGTTTTCGCCATGCTGAATCAACCGGAACCTATGCAAGTAATGCCGTCGCGTGATTATAACGCGTGCGGCTGCGCTCGTCATGCGGAAGCACCGCCCAAACGCACTGGTGCAAAGCGCAAGGTTGGCCGTGTCAAGGAGTACGACTCGCCTGCGATTCCCATTTGGCGCAGGCCATCTTCTTGAGCGAAAAAGTTGCCAGCAGCGATCAACTGCGTGCGCAGTTTTGCATCGGCGCGCAGCTCGGCCACCAACTGACATTCGCGTTCCCAACCAACCGTCGCAAGCTGAAATGGCACGACATCGTAAACGGCCAGCGCCAATTCGTAGAATACCTGATCGAGCGCGGCTAACTGTGGGTTGGCGCTGCGCATATCGCCAATGCGGGCAAGTTCCGCAAACATGCCGAGCGGCACCAACACTGAAACGCACTCGAACAGCGAGCGGGTCGCCAATACGTTACATCCGAACGCCATTGAATTGATCTCAATCTGACCGTGCTGCGCCTGTGTCGCGGTAGGTGGCGGCACCAGGATCGGCGTGCTGATCACATCGCTACCCGGCACATAACGCACTGCTAACGGTCCATATAACAAGCGGTGTCCCCATAAGGATTGCATGACACGCTGCCACTGCTTATCGCGCAGCGTGTCAAAGCTCATGTTGAGTTCGTAGTTACCGCCTTCCCAATATGCATTTTCGTGGACATGATGGGCGGGTATGAGGGTAGGCGTTGGCACGGTTGTTCAGAATCCTCACGGGCATTTAAGTTCGAGCGTTCATTCAGCACTGAAAGTAAGTTGAGTTTGGCACAAAAATCGACAACGCGCCACTGACTTCCCGATGGCTCAGCTTTGCGTAAACGTGCTGCTCACGATTTGCTGCGCTTCCTCTAAAATGCGATCCAGATGTGCCTGCCCCTTGAAGCTCTCAGCGTAGATTTTGTAGATCGCTTCCGTGCCGGACGGACGCGCCGCAAACCAGCCATTCTGCGTGACGACTTTCAGCCCGCCGATCGCTTTGTTGTCACCGGGCGCACTGGTCAACATTTGCGTGATCGGATCGCCGCCCAATTCGGAGGCGTGAACATTCTCAGGCGATAACTTTGCCAGCACATCTTTCTGGGCTTGCGTGGCAGGTGCATCATGCCGTTCGTAAACCGACTCGCCATATTTCCCGGTGATCTCGCGGTACACTTCGCCGGGGTCTTTACCAAGGCGCGCGGTCATTTCTGCGGACAACAGCGCGGGCACTAACCCATCCTTATCCGTCGTCCACACGCTGCCATCCTGCCGCAAAAACGACGCGCCTGCGCTTTCTTCGCCTACAAAGCCAAGCGAACCGCTGAGCAATCCTTCCACGAAATATTTGAAGCCTACGGGCACTTCATACAGCTTGCGCCCCAAACCGGTTGCAACGCGATCAATAATGCTGCTGCTGACCACCGTTTTGCCGATCGCGCTGTCGGCTCGCCACTGTGGGCGGTGCTGGAAAAGATAATAGGCCATCGCTGCCAGATAGTGATTGGCAGGCAGCAAGCCCACGCTTTTCGCAACAATGCCATGCCGATCGTGATCGGTATCGCAGGCAAACGCCACATCGAACTGATCCTTGAGGCCGATCAAGCGCTGCATGGCGAACGTTGAGGACGGATCCATGCGGATTTTGCCGTCCCAATCGACGCTCATGAAGCGGAACGTTTCATCGACCGCATCGCTCACAATCGTTAAATCGAGCTGATACTTATCGCGGATCAACCCCCAATAATGGACGCCCGCGCCGCCGAGCGGATCGACGCCTAGATGCAGCGATGCATTGCGGATCAGATCGAAGTCGATGACGTTTTTCAGGTCGTCCACATACGGCGTCGCAAAATCGTAGGGGTGCGTGGTCGCGGCTTTGAGCGCTTTGTCATAGCTGATGCGCTTGACCCCTGCCAGCGCTTTTTCCAGATAGCCGTTCGCCTGCTTTTGAATCCAACCCGTCACATCCGACTCGGCGGGGCCACCGTTGGGCGGATTGTATTTGTAACCCCCATCGGTCGGCGGATTATGCGACGGCGTGACTACGATCCCGTCAGCCAGCCCATCTTTGCGACCCCGGTTGTAAGTCAGAATGGCGTGCGAGATCACGGGCGTAGGCGTGTAATCGTGCTGATGATCGATCATCACATCGACCCCGTTAGCGGCCAGCACTTCCAGCGAGCTTGCCAACGCTGGCTCGGACAGCGCGTGCGTGTCGATGCCCAAAAATAATGGGCCGTTGATCGCTTGTGTCGCACGGTAATCGCAAATGGCCTGACAAATAGCGAGCACATGCCATTCGTTGAACGAGCCGTCAAAAGCGTTTCCGCGATGGCCGGAAGTGCCAAAGGCAACGCGCTGTTTGGCTGCTGTTGGGTCCGGTTGATGGGTATAATAGGCGGTCACGAGGCGCGGTAAATCAGTCAGCATGGCAGGCTCAGCAGGCTTACCCGCATAAGGGCTGTTGGTCATAATCATTGCGCGGCAGCCGTCGGATTCGGACGACAGCGGCAACGCGCGATCTCCTTTCGATAATCGATCGATGAGTGACTTGGTGGCGCTCATTTTAATGGGCATTGTGCGCGAGTGCTACATGATCCTTGACAAATCAGCGCAAACAACGGACTATCTGAACATCTGATAGATCATTCAAGTATTTCTATTTGGCAAGGCTCATGTCGCAAACATTGCAAACATCATCGACCGACGCGGTTTCAGCAGCAGACCCTGTGCTTGATCTGGAAATGGCAGAACGCCTGGCCGAAATCTTTGCGGCGTTAGGTGATCCGAGCCGCTTGCGCATTATTTCGGCGCTCGCCCATCGTGAACGGAGCGTCGGTGATTTATCGCGGCTGGTGGGCATGACCGAATCGGCTACCTCGCACCAGCTTCGCTTACTGCGCACACAGCGTATTGTCCGCGCGCGCAAAGTGGGGCGGCAAGTTTTCTATTTTCTGGATGACGATCACATTCACGATCTGCTCGATCGCGGTATTGCCCACGTTCAACACAAATAAGGATCGGATGGTACAACGCTGCGGCGCTTTCAGGGCAGCGGCAAATCGTTCGCAGCGCGCCACTCGCGGATTTGTTCGGCGTGTTCCTGCTCATGCCAGACCGCGTTCTCGCTGATCAGGTACGACAGCGGCTCGCCTTCCATCCACTCAAAACGGCTGTTATCTTCCAGCGTCGCTTCATCCAGATCAGCGACTGCTTGCAACAGATATTTGTGAACGCCATTGAAATCGCGCAGCACATCTGCCAGTGGACGGCGTACTGTATTGCGATATTGCTCGTCGTTCCACTCGTCCAGATCGTCGATTTGCACAATCGTTGGCTCAACATCCGGTTGATCGACGCGCGATAACGCCGTGATCAGTTCCGACTCCCAGGCCGTCAGATGGGCTAATACGTCCTTGACCGACCAGAAGCCGACGACATGTGTCCGCAGCATAGCATCGTCGGATAAGCCTTCAATCGCGGTCAGCAGTGCGCCGCGCCCCTCACGGATTTGTTCGAGAATTTCGTCTTTTGCCACTGGTAACAGAACCCCACTCAGCTTTTATCATTGACGGTACGCCATATAGCCGTTATAATAACGCGGCTTTGGCAAAACTAAAGTAGTTTGATGAAGCAGTTTGATTCGGCCAATTTTCCCCACCGTGACGCGACCTTTTTGTGAAGCGCGCTGTTATCGGCGGCGAAAAGCGAAGATTGGGGTTATGGATGTACGCAATTGTAATCACAGGCGGGCGGCAGCACAAAGCCGAACCCGGTAAAATTATCGACGTCGAGAAACTATTGCACGAAGAAGGCCAGGTCGTCGATCTCGATCAAGTCTTGCTGGTCGTGCCCGATGAAGGCAGCGCGCACATTGGGCAGCCGCTCGTCAGCGGCGCGCTCGTCAAGGTGACCGTGCTCGGCAACTATCGCGCCAAAAAGATTCACGGCTGGAAATACAAGCCAGGTCGTCGTTATCGCCGCCAATGGGGTCACCGTCAGACCTATACACGGCTGCGCATCGAGTCGATTTCCGTTTAACCCGCGTCAGCTAAGCCACTCAGCTAGCGTTAAAAAGGACACTTCAAAATGGCTCACAAAAAAGGTGCAGGGTCAAGCCGCAACGGACGCGATAGTAATTCGCAGCGGCTAGGCGTCAAGCGTTACGGCAACGAATTCGTGATCCCTGGCAACATCATCGTTCGGCAGCACGGCACCCACTTCTATCCGGGGCCAGGCACGGACATGGGCAAAGATTACACGATTTTCGCGGTCACCACTGGCTACGTGCTGTTCAAGTGGGCGCGCGGTGGCATTCGTCAAATCAGCGTGACCGCCGAGCGCAAGCCCGCCGGTGTTCCTGCCAACGCTGAAGTCGCGGAACAACCCACTTCAACATCCAATACGTAAACTCTGTTACGTAAGCTGTGTTAGGTAAGAACATGCCGTCAGGGTATGTCTATTATTCTGTAAAACAAGACGCCACGCCAATCCCACGCGATCCGTGACGCGAAAGGTAAAACAATACAATGCGTGAAGGTATCCACCCGAAATGGTATCCCGATGCCGCCGTTACGTGTCTTTCCTGCGGTAAGACATGGACAGTCGGATCGACCCGCCCCGAAATTCGCATCGACGTTTGCTCCAACTGCCACCCCTTTTATACGGGTGAACAGCGTATCGTTGACACCGAAGGGCAAGTTGACCGCTTCATGAAGCGGCTTGAAGCGCACGGCACCATCGCGACTGAGAGCGAAACTGCCAAACAAGTGCTGGCCGATATGCCGATCAGTATGCTCGATCTGGGCAAGCAGTATACCGAATTGCTCGAAACCAATGGCATTAATAACGCCAGCGACTTCATCAAGCGCCTTGAAGAGAGCGGCGATGATGGTATTCTGAGCATTCGTGGAGTGGGTCGTAAGGTGCTCACCGACGCCAAAAAGCGTTTGCGCGCACGCGGCTACGAACTTCCGCAAGCTCAGTCCTGATAGTTCCTCGTACTACAAGGGCAGCGATCACAGGATTGCTGCCCTTTTTTGCTGCCTGTATCTTTTCTGCATCTTTTTATTCTAGCTTTTTGTCACGTCAGCTTTGGGGAGCGTTCTATGCGACACCGTTCAGGCCGCGTTGAAGTCATTTGTGGCGGCATGTTCAGCGGTAAAACAGAGGAATTAATCCGGCGGGTGCGGCGTGCTCAGATTGCACGGCTGACTGCACAGGTGTTCAAGCCCGCGATGGACACGCGCTACCAGATCGAGCGCGTCACGTCGCATGATGGCAAAGATTTCGACGCGCTGCCCTGCGCATCATCGGCGCATATCATGGCGGCGCTCAGCCCGGAAACAACGGTAGTCGCGATCGATGAAGCGCAGTTTTTCGATAACGATTTACTGGATGTGGTGGAAAGTTTAGCCGCGCGTGATGTGCGGATCATCGTGGCGGGGCTGGATATGGATTTTCGGGGCGATCCGTTTGGGCCGATTCCGACGCTGATGTGTCGCGCCGAAGAAGTGATCAAGCTGCACGCGATTTGCGTGGTATGTGGTGAAGAAGCCAGCCGGACGCAGCGCCTCGTGAATGGTCAGCCCGCGCGCTATGACGATCCGGTGATCCTGGTGGGCGCAGCGGAAAGCTACGAGCCGCGCTGCCGCCAGCATCATTGTGTTCCGCGCTGATTAAAGCTGATCACATATACAAGTAGTCCGCCACGTTGAGAGGGTTGCGGACGTAGCAGGCCGTGTCCCTACCGGCAATCCGGCGCGCTGTAGGGACGTGGCTTGCTACGTCCGGCGTCCCGTCGTATTCCTGAAATCTATTGCGGCGGACTACTAGAACATAAAGCACGGCGCTAAAGCAACTGTGTTCATACAGAAGAAATGCAGTTTTTGTTCTATATAAGCCCCGGTCTTTAGGCCGGGGCAATCCATAGATTTTGCTGCGCCAGGCTATGATTAGTAGTCGAGCGTCTTTTCGGTTTGTGCGTCGAAGAGGTGCATGTTGTCCATGTTGAACGCGACATCCATGCGGTGACCGATCGACGACATTGTGCGAGGATCCATACGCGAAACGAACGTCTTGCCGCCTTCTTCAAGGTAGACGATCTTTTCGTTGCCCATCTGCTCGACCACATCGATATTCGCCTCGAAATGCGAAGTATTGCTGATGTTGGTCGGCAAGAACTGCGGATCGTGAATGTCTTCCGGACGAATACCGAAGATCACTTTTTTGCCGAGTACCGGACGGTACAGATCATAGCGATTGGGCGGCACTGCGACGCGGAAGCTGGCCGTTTCGACTATGAATTTTCCATCTGCATCGACCAGCGTTGCATCAAAGAAATTCATCGACGGGCTGCCAACGAAACCAGCCACAAACACGTTCGACGGATGATCGTACAGCGATTGTGGGGTATCCAACTGCTGAAGCTCGCCCGCGCTCATGACGGCGATGCGCGTGCCCATCGTCATGGCTTCGACCTGATCGTGCGTCACGTAGATGAACGTGGTGCCCAACCGTTGATGCAATTTGCTGATGAACGCACGTGACTCGACGCGCAGTTTGGCGTCCAGGTTGGAGAGCGGTTCGTCCATCAAAAAGACGGCGGGTTCGCGGACGATTGCGCGTCCGACTGCTACGCGCTGACGCTGACCGCCTGATAACTGACGCGGCTTACGATCGAGCAGCGCTTCGATGCCCAGGTTTTTAGCAACTTCACGGACGCGCTCATCGATCACCTGTTTGGGGGTCTTGCGCAGGCGCAGGCCAAATGCCATGTTGTCGTATACGCTCATGTGCGGGTACAGTGCATAGCTTTGGAAGACCATCGCAATATCGCGATCTTTAGGGGCAACGTTGTTTACCACGCGGTCACCGATCAGGATTTCGCCATCGCTGATTTCTTCCAGCCCGGCCAACATACGCAAGCTGGTCGTCTTGCCGCAGCCGGATGGCCCGACCAGTACCAGAAATTCCTTGTCATTGACTTCGATGTTCAGATTCTTGACTGCCGTAACATCTCCGGCATAACGCTTATAAACGTTTCTAAAAGAGACACTTGCCATGAAAAACCTCCGAGTTGAACTTTAATTGATGCGCCTATGCGCTAAAAATTTTTGCACATCATGCTATTATGCCAGATACGACCACAAATATGCAAAAATCTGTCAAGCCAATTCTAACCCAATGTTGAGTTTTGCTGTCGATAGCTGTACATTTTGCGCTAAAATCGCAGCGTGCCCGATTAATCAGATGATGAGTTGATCTAAATGGTACAGTTGAACAAGTTACGGCGCTGCTTGATCGTTGGGCTAGCGCTCTTTTTAATAGGTTTACCACGTCTGACTTCTGTTGACGCACAGGCGAATGACCCGACAAAACAGCAAGTTGAGCAGATTGCACAACTGGCGGCGGCGTTGTATCGTGAAAACGTGGGTAATGGTGATAACACGGTGTGGGTGGGCGGCACACTCGGCAAGCATCCCGACCAACGCCCCGGCTTTCTGGATGCTGGTGCGCCCATGCCTGACTTCACGCTCAAAAAGTTCGGCACGGTGCAATCCATCCGCTCAGCAAGTCTGACGGGCCCGTATGTGCTCAATTTTTGGGCGTCATGGTGTCCGCCGTGCCGCCGAGAGTTTCCGCTGTTGGCGAAGGCCGCGCAAAGTGGCGATCTGCCGTTCCCGATTTATTTTGTCAACACGCTCGATAAACAGCAGCCAGCCAGCGCTTTTTTGCATAATCAGCCAAGCGGCCTCACCGTCTGGTTCGATCCGCCGCCGGGTTATGATCTGGGCAATCAGATCGGCGTCAATTTGATCCCGGAGACAGTGCTGATCGGCGCAGATGGCAACGTGCAGGTACTGCAAGTCGGCCAGATGACCGAAACAGCACTGCAATTCATGATCGCCGTTGCCAAAAATCCGGGCGTCGGCAGCTACACGCTGAAAGGTGCGCTGCAACCCGTCAAGCCGTTCGTGCTCACTGCGGCTAACGCTTTACAAGCAGGCAGCGAACAGTATGGCTACCTGAACGATGCACAGCCCTACACGATGTACACGTTCGCAGGCAAAAAGGGCAAACCTATCACGATCAGTATGCGGTCGGCAGATGAAAACGTCGATCCGTATCTGGTGCTGCTGGACAGCAAAGGCAAAGTGATCGCCTATGACGACGACGGCGGCGCATTTGTGAGCGGCTATACTGATTTGCGTGGGCAGCCCATCGGTGGCAGCGATGTAGACGCGCTGATCAACAATTTCAAGCTGCCTGCTGACGGCACGTACACGATCGTTGCGGCGCGCGCGGGTTACGAAGCTGGTGTAAGCGAAGGCGCTTATCAGCTCATGTTGATCACGGACAGCGCCTATTTCTAGCAGTTCGCATTGACCCCTAACCCCTGCCCTTTCCCCGATTACAGGGCAAGGGAGTTGGAAACTATGTTGTCTGCAACATTTAGGATTTCGATCAGCATCGTAAAGGAATTTAAGCCATGCCGTACCTGACCGTCAATGACGCCACTTTTTATTATGAAGATATTGGATCGGGCGTGCCGCTGGTGTTCTTTCACGGTTTCATGGGCAGCGGACGCTCGGACACCAGCGCTGAACTCGATTGGCTGGCAACGCGCTACCGGGTGATCGCGCCGGATTTGCGCGGTTACAGTCAGTCTTATCCAAAGCCGCGCACCTATCCCGCTGATTTCTATAAGCGTGACGCCCTCGATATGATCGCGCTGATCGACGCGCTGCATCTTGATCGCCCGCACGTGGTCGGTTTCAGCGACGGTGGCGAAGTGGCGATCCTGGTAGCGGAACAGCACGCGCTGCGATCGGCTGCGGCATGGGGCGCGATTGGCTTTTACGGAGCGGACATGACGCAAACAATCAAGAATCACCTGCCGCCAACCTGGATTACTGAGGCGATGAAAGCGCGCCAAGGCGAACATTGGGAGCAAATGGTGCCGGATTGGGTGGACGGGATGCTCGGCCTGATCGCCAGCGGTGGCGATATCAGCCACGCCGACGCGCACAAGATCGCCTGTCCGCTGCTGTTGATGCTCGGCACGCTGGATCGGCTCAACCCGATTGCGGTGGCCGAACAGCTTGTGGCGCGTGCGCCGAATGCACGATTAGAAGTATTCGAGAACGTCGGTCACATGATCCAGGAGCAAGCGCCCGAAAAGTTCCGGCAGGTGCTCGGTGACTTTTTAACGATGGCCGATCGGTTGGCGGAGTTGCAAGCCGCGCCCGAACAATAAAAGCGGCGCTGCCAGGATGCCGTTCAGAATGGCACGAGGCCATTTTCAAGCAGTGTGCCTAGTCGATCGGCAATGAGCGCCCACCCCTCGCGATCGGCGTGGAAAGCGGTGTCTGTGAAGTGATCGGGCGGGATGGCGTCCCATAAATCAAGGTAAGCGATCGCGTGTGCCTGTGCGAATTGTGCCAACGCCTGCCGATAACGATCGTAGACAGTGCGCGCAACGGATGCGGTATAGTTCACATCGCTATGCACGCCCGATCCAACGAACATCGGCTCGTTGATCAGCAGCAGGTGCGCACCTGCTGATTCGCTCAGCGTCTGGCCGATCGTCAGGAATGCCCATGAGTCGTTCGGCAATATATTCGCATCGGGCGCACCATCATAAAGTTCGGCGGTGGCGGGAATTAGTTTGCGTACCATACGCTGCGCCACCGGATACGGGTCATAATGGGTGTGATCGGTGAAGGGCAGCAGCAGCGCGTCGAACCACACAGGCAGCGCGTCCTGTTCGCGAACGGCGCTCACTGCGTACCAGAACGGCAGCGGCTGGACGACCCCATAATAGCGGCTGGCCTCTGCAAACCATTCCTGATGAAAGCGTGTCAGCAGGCTATCCAACCGCGCCGCGTTCAGATGGAAAAATGTGCGCAGATCGCTGTTCACGCTGTTCGGATCGCTATGCACATCCATCAAGCTGGCGGCTGTCACGAACCACAGCACCAGATCGGGCTGATAGCGCGTCACACCATCCAGAATTACGGTATCACGCACGACGCTGAAATTTGGCAAGCCCAGATTAAAAACGACGATGCGTTTGCCGCTGTTCATATGCAGGCCGCGCGCGTTCAATTGCTCCGTGAGCGTATCTTCCGGGTTGAGGCCATATCCCCACTGCGCCGAGTCACCCAAAATGATCACGCGAAACTCGTCCGCCGCTTTCGGCATATAGGCGATGGTGTGCGCGGCGAGCTGCCCATCCAGCGGAAGTTGACCGCGCACATAAACACTCGGCGCGATCAAGCGTGGTATGCCTGCTTTACCAGCGATACTCCACAGATTAACGCGCGTGATCGCCAACGATGGATCGACTCCGGTAACCAGCAAGACGAGATCGAGCGCGATCAAGAGGATCAGCGCTTTGGCGAACACGCGGAGCATGGCGCGTGCCGTCGGAAACGGCGAAATTCGCATCAGGCTACCCCGAACAATTGGCGAAAGATACTGAGCGCCGTCATTAAGTCAGTGCTGAAAAATACCCAACCGAGCGCCACAAAGCCAAACGTGATCCCCATGCTGATCACGCGCGGCGGTTTCGGCACATTGAAACGGCGGCTGAGCGGCGTGATCTGGCTGAACGCGAACAGACCTAACCCGTGCCATATGCCCCACGCCGCGAACCCACTGCCCAAACCATGCCACAAGCCGCACAGCAGCATCGTTGTGACGTGACTCACCAACAGGATCGGCGTTGACGAGCGCGCTCCATAACGTTTGAGCAAACCGCGACTGATCGGGAAGAACAAATAATCGCGCAGCCAGTTCGAGAGCGTGATATGCCAGGCTTGCCAGAAGCGCGCGATGTTCGGCTGCGCATAGGGATTCGCAAAGTTTTCAGGCAGCCGCACGCCCATCAGTCGCGCCACACCGATCGCAATATCAGTGTAGCCCGCAAAATCAAAATACACGTAAAAGGTATACACCAGCAGCCACAACCACGCCATTCCTTGCATTTGATTATAGGGTGACCGCGTAATATCGTGCGCTGTCACAAACAGATAACACAGGTTCGCCAACGCCACTTTTTTGAATACGCCGATGAAAATTCGCCAGATGCCGTCCGTCGCATAATCTGCAAAGCGCGGGCGCTTCGGATTGTCAGGTAGTTCAGATTGCATGGTCAGCCGTTGTTCGGTGATGCTGTGCTGAACGCGATCGATCGGACCGGCAACGAGCGACGCCGGATGCAGCGTATAGATCAGCGTTTCGCCAAAAGACCGTGTATCAAAAGACTGTGCGCCAAGTTTACCGCTGCGTGCGTCGAGGGTCATGTGAATCAGGCGGAAGATCAAATAAGAGACGCCGATCCACACCGCAGGGCTGAGCAAGACTTGCGCCTGAATCAGTTTCGACGCGATCAGCACGATCACCAACACGCCGATCCATGCTGCGCCGCTTGCGCCCTTCACGCGATCCTGTCGAATGAGCCACCACGTTAACGCAATTAACAGGCCATCCAAAGCTAAAAACGCCAGCGCGAGCGATCCGCCGCTGACCAGCACACTCAAGCCCGCCGATCCTGCGATCACGAGCAGCACGCGCGCGGTAAGCGAACCCTGCCGCCACGTCACGAGCGCTAGCAGCAGGCACGCCGCTAAAGTGATCGCGCTCGCCGTTATCAGGATGGGGAGCGGCATCAGTCAGAAGCCGCCGTACATGAAATGCGGCTGCACACCCAATGTCCACGCGATGAAAATGAGCGCGAGCATCAGACAGATCAGCACCGCCCAGGCGTTTTCGCGCGTGAACAAGTGCCGACGCAAAAGGCGTACTGCCGTTTGAAGCACTATTCAGCTCAGGCGAATGCGTGGATTCAAATAGGCGTACAGCAAATCCGCGAACAGGTTGGCAAGCATGAATACCGCAACCATGACCATGACTACCGCGTGAATCAATGGCAAATCGCGATCTTGAATAGCACGCTGTAACAGCAAGCCCAACCCTGGATAGGCGAATACCGTTTCGGTCACGACCAACCCGCCAATGAGCCAGCCCAGACTAATCGCAATGACCGTGATCGTAGGAAGCAGCGCGTTTCGCAAGACATGCTTGAAAATGACCTGCCAGTACGCTAACCCTTTGAGCGTTGCTGTTCGCACATAATTACGACGCAGCTCGGTAATCACGCCAACCCGCGTCAGGCGCACAATATACGCCATCAGCACTGCCGCCACCGTCAGCGCGGGCATGATCAGCTGTGGCAGCACCTCGAAAAACGTTGCGTCGGGATCGATCGCAGAGGAGGCTTTGAAAATATGCCATTGCAAGGCCAGCGTGTTGATGAGAATCAAGCCCGTGACGAACTCCGGCAGCCCCACTAAAATCAGCGAGCCGACCGAGATCAGCGTATCCAGCCAGGTATTTTCATTGAGTCCGGCAATGACACCAAGCGCCAATGCGGGTGGGATCGAAAAGATCAATGCGACCAATGCCAATTGCAGCGAATTTTGCATTCGGCGCAGCACCAGCGGCGCGATCGGCACTTTGAGCGAGTACGAACTGCCCCAATCGCCGCGCACAAAATGCGTGAGCCACGTCACATATTGGGTGGCGATCGGCTGATCCAGGCCAAGTTCGTGGCTCAATTGTTCGCGTTCCTGGGGCAGCGCCGTTCGGCCTAAGATCGCGCCGGTCACATCACCCGGCAGCAGATAGGTGACGCCAAAGATCAAGATCGAGGTGAGCAGCAGCGTCAGGAAGAAGAAGCCGATCCGCCGCACAAAATAGACGATCACTTTACTATAGTCACTTTGATAATGCCCCAAACGCTAGCCAGGCCACTGTGCGCCGTTGAGTGTAACACGTTCTTGTGATGCTCTTGCAAACAAAAGTCAGTTCCCCCATTCCCTGCCCCATCCTTGAAAAAGTAACATTCCCCTCTGTAGAGGGAAGGGATTTTTGCGCCTTAAAGTCCCTCCCCCACAAGGAGGGAGGGATTTAGGGAGGGGGAAGCTTTGATTTTTTACTGCTTCATCTTTTCGAGGAAGTGCGCCCGGAACTTGGCGACTTTCGGTGCGACTACCGCACGGCAGTACGGCTGGCCGCCATTGTGCGCGAAATATTCCTGATGATAGTCCTCGGCCACATAGAACTTTTCGATCGGGCTGATTTCGGTCACAATCGGGTTGTTCCAGAGATGCTCAGCGTTCAATTCCGCGATCGTTTGTTCCGCGATCGCTTTTTGTTCGGGCGTGTGATAAAAGATTGCCGAGCGATACTGCGTGCCCACATCGCCGCCCTGCCGATTAAGGGTTGTCGGATCGTGAATGGTGAAGAAGATGCTCAGCAAATCTTTGAACGACGCAACTTGTGGGTCGAAGGTGATCTGGATCACTTCAGCGTGTCCGGTGCGACCTGTGCACACCTGTTCATAAGACGGGTTGGGCTGCCGTCCACCTGTGTAGCCCGACTCGACATGCGCGACGCCCTTCAATTGATCATACACCGCTTCTAAACACCAGAAGCAGCCGCCCGCTAATGTTGCGACTTCTGTATGTGCGCCTGTACGCTGATCGGACGTGGTTGCTGCTGTCGATTGTGTTGTCTGCTGGTTCATAAAATGCTCTCAATTCAGCTTTTCATGCGATATTCGTCGCTGAATAGTACGTCTGAAAGGGCTGATTCTTACGCGCGCAGCATGTTGGGAAGGGCTAAGACCGTCTGGCTTGGCCGGGTGCGGTGCGCGTGCTGAATACGTATAAATCTGACACATTGGGGTAGCTCAGAAAGAAACGCAGCGTCAGGATCAGCCGCACACCGAGCACGCGCTCCATCGTTTGATCAAGCCGCAGTTGCCACAACAATTGGCGCATTATGTTGTACAGACCACCGGCTTTAGTGGATTTCACGATCCGTGTTTGGCGCGAGATGGGGGACAGATAAGGCGCGATGTCTTTGGGGAAACGGCGATAATAATAGCGCGTTTCTGCCAGACGATTTTGCAGCGAGAGGGTTGGCAGCGGGGTAGCAATCGGCGTATAACGCGGTACAGCGCTTTGTTGGTGTGGCTGACTGTCTGCCGATAAGTCGTTTACGGGAGTGTCGAGCAGCGCACTTAGTTCTTGCAACACAGGATCCAGAAGCATCGAGACTGACGAATCAGCGTCCATTTCAAGTAAAATGGCGGAAACAGTATCTGTCAAGGCGAGCACGGGCTGGTTATAGCGCACCTTCTGTACGAAGTCCAGAAAAGCGCGACAGTAACGTTCAGTGTTGAACATTTGCCGTGCGTAAGCGACTGCGGCCTGACCGATTTGCTGACGGTTCTCGGCACTTTGACAAAGCCTTTCAAGCGTCGCCTGCAATTCCTGTTGACTGTACACTTTGGCGACCGTTTCATCCGGGAATTCGTCGTAAAAGCCGTGTTTCCATACGATAGTTGGCTTGCCCAGGCTCATCGCTTCCAGCAAGCTCCACGACGACTCGCCAAAATGCGGATCACGCAAGTTGATCACGATGTCAGCGGCGGCTAACAAACCATGCAGCACCTCGTCTGGCTGATAGCCAAGTAATTCGACTTCGTGCGTCAGGTGATATTCTTTAAGCGCGATGTTCAAATGCGTTTCGTAGTCTGGCGAGATAGAGCCTACAACATGGTATTTGACATGACTGCGCAGATAGCTGCTATCGCCAATCGCTTCGATCACTTTGATCACTTGTTTGTTGACGATGATATTGCCAAAAGTGATCAGGTGAATACGCTTTTCGTCGTCCAGCATAGGCGTCGTACTGTTGCCCGATTCACCGAGCAGCGGCGTTGTCGGAAAGCGCAGATGGGCAATGGGCGCGTTTGAAAATTGTTCAATAGTGTGTTTGGCAAATGCAGAGTGGACAATAACGCCATAGCTGCCATGCGTCGCCCATTTCGCCATGTTGTATTCCAGCATGAGCGATGTGTCCCAGAATTGGGCACCCGCGACGATTTCGGCGGCCAATGCTGCGCCCGGCTGTCCATGTGAATAAGTCATTGCGTGTGTGTAGCGGGTGACATGCAGCCCATCGTAGTTGAGATAATAATGTGCAAACATGTGGTGCATCACCAGATCATGCAGGATCACGATGCCCGGCTTTTGTGCGGAAAGCTCATAAATGTCGCGGTGGAACGGTAAATAATTGCCCAGGTTGTAGACGCATATATCGAACGTAGCAAGTTCGGCCAGGATAGTTTCACGTTTCAAAGAAGGGATGAAACGCAAGTCGCAATCCGGCCACCAGGCATCCTGCGTATCTTCTAAATCAGGCGCGAATACCGTTACCTCGACGTGACGGGTGAGTTCACGCAAGATGATAGCGCTGTATTGGCCGATAGCGCTTTTGCGTGAAAATGGAGTCAGCCACGCAATCTTCACGACAACAAATGCTCCAGCACATAGCTCCAGCGGATGTTGCGTTCATCCAGCGTTGCATAGGCAGCTTCACCCATGCTGAGCGTACGTTTTTTATTTGCCCACAGCGTTTCCATGCCTTCGGCCAACGCTTCTGGTGTGGGATCAAGAATCAGGCCGTTGACGCCGTGCGTGACCATTTCATCGGTAGCGCCCGAATCCTTGAACACAATGAGCGGCTTGTGCGCGTGAAATGCTTCCAAGGTCACGTAACCGTAATCTTCATCGAAGGGCAAAAACAGCACGCCGTAGGCTTTTGTCATCCAATCGGCCTTCTCTTGATCGGAAATCCAGCCAAGCATTTTAACACGGTTTTGCAGACCATAGCGCGCAATCAGTGCTTGCAGCTCCGCGCCGTACGCATCGTTATCCGGCTTGCCAGCCAACACAAGTTTGAAGTTCGATTTCACAAAACGCATGGCTTCAATGGCGATAGACTGGCGCTTCGATCTGGTCAAGCGACTTGGATAAAAAAAGTAGTTACCTTGTTCGCCCGTCTGAAAAATCTCTGAATGTGGCAGCGGCGGATAAAGGACGCCATCTACCGTAATGTCATTGTATTTTTTGAGGCGGTCGGCCACATTCTTTGAAATCGTGTAAAGCGCACGCGCTTCTCTGAGGTGTATATTGTCGGCGTGAACGATAATATCTCGAATGCGTTGACCTTCCGGGGTGTCCGGCACATCCTGATAGGGCGTGCCCCACAAATCATAAACCTGTCGAAACTGATGCAGTAACCAGATTTTCTTGTTGGGGAAAGGCATTGCATACACTGGAAATTTGAGCGCGATCACCAAATCCGGCTCAGCGGCATTCAGTTTCAGCAGACGACAGGCCAGCAAATGTTTAAGGATTGTTTCGGCTGGATACCACTTGAACGGAATGCGTACCAGCTCTGCCTGATGACCTTGCTCGATCAGCTGCTCCATCAGGCTGTCCGCCAGAACCTCCGCGCCGCCGCGTACGAACGGCAGCTGAGCGTTCAAAACAATGACTTTCATTCGGTCAACCGCTCGATCACGTAATCCCAGTTGATATGACGAGTTTTAAGGGTTTGCAAACCGTTTTTGCCCATCTCAATCGTGCGCTTTTTATCCGCCCACAGTGCTTCCATGCCATCAGCCAGGGCACGCGCCGTCGGCTCCAGGATCAGACCATTGAAGCCATGTTCGATGAGTTCGTTCGTACCACCCGAATCGCTGAGCGTGAGCACCGCTTTGCTGGAATGAAATGCTTCCAGCGACGAGTAGCCATAGCCATCTTCCTGATAGGAGACGTACAACGCGGCAAATGCATTGGCTGTCAACTCGGCTTTGGTATGTTCGTCAACCCAACCGACAAACTGAACTTTATGGGCGACGCCGTGTTTTTCTGCCAGTGCTCGCAGGTCGTTACCGTACCATTCCGCATCAGGCGGCCCGACCAGCATCAGCTTAAAATCCGATCGCGTGTAACGCATCGCTTCAATCGCGATGGTTTGCCGTTTGACGGGCGTAAGCCGCGCCGTATATAAAAAATAATTGCCGGATGCGCCTTCATGGAATGGGCTGGCATCCGGCAGGGGTTGGTAGACTACCCCATCAGCTTCAATATGATTAAATTTGCGCAGCCGTTCGACCAGCACTTCCGAAATCGTATACGTCTTTTTCGCTTCTTTCAAATACAGCGTATCCGAGTGAATGATCATCTGGCGGATTTTGAGCGCTTCAGGCGAGTTGGGCATATCGTGATATTCAGTGCCGTACAAGTCATAGGCGGTACGGTGGTGATGAATGAACCAGTTGATCTTGTTGGGGTGTGGGATGGCATACGCCGGATAACGAATCGTGATCAAACGATCGATGCGCTGGCCAGACGACTCGGTCAGGTCGAGACAGCGCAATGCAACGGTTTGCTCAAGCAGCTCGAACCACCGCGAACTCAGCGGAATCCTGACAGTCTCGACCTCGAAGCCGCGCTTGCGAAGCTGCTCCTCCAGGCTGTCCACGATCATGACGCCGCCGCCCTTCAAGAAGGGTATGTAAGTCGAAGCAATGACGATCCGCATCTCAAAATAAGCCTTTTGCCCGACTAAGCGCGACTCAGAATAAGCGCAGCGCGATACCGCAGCGATGTTCAAGGCGCAAGCTGTTGAAGAACACGAAGTTCGGATACAGGGACGCCATGTGCTGCCATACTTCACCCAATGATTGCACATACGCTGGCATCGGTGGCCGCGCATGTTGACTGCTGGTGAAGACGCCCAGAAACTTTTCATCACCGATGTAGTCCAGGTCATCGAACAGCATAGCACCACCGACCGCTACCCGTGGGAACAGATCGTACAGGTCCCACCAGGCACCTTGCAAGGCATGGTCGCCATCGACGGTGATCAAATCGAATTCCTTGGGCGCTGGTCCTTGCTTCAGGCTCAACTGATCGGCAAAGAAGGCGGGCAGCACATCATGGCTGTTGCCCGCGATGAACTCGATGCAGGGGGTATGCTCACTACCTACGACCGCTTGCATCTTATTCTGGACAAATTCCGGCGATCCTTGATTGCCACCGTAGCCGGGTACCCACATATCGACCACATAGGCTCGCACTTCAGGAATTTCCGCGAACACCTGCGCCAACGACCAGCCGCGCCGTGTCCCGATTTCCAGGTAGGTGGCAGGCTGGATCACACGGCTGGCTACCCGTGCCGAAACGCGCACGTCCCAATATGGGATTCCTTCGATCATCGACTTCCGATAAAGATGGTCGAATGTTTCCAGATTTGGGTCACCGTCATTGCCGTAATGTTCGAGCAGCAAATGCCAGCACTCGATCAGCGTATTTGGGTTATGTACTCCACGGCTGATCTGATAAGCACGATTAAGCGTATCGACATTTTTGTTAGAACGGTTAGTGCCAGCAGCGGCGGCAGCCGGGATATTTGCCAACGTACGCGGTAAGTGCTGAATCAGCGTGCGAACATGATCGACGGTGGCCGATAATTGAGCAAAATTCCGCTGGGCGTGTTCTACGTCGGTCATGAGTGTATCCCGTTGACCGACCGCTTGCGCTAACTCACGCGCAAGGGTATCGCGCTCGGCAATGACTTTCTGAAGATCGTGAGAGAGGCGTTCGCGATCGGTCAGCAGATTTTGAACGTCGCGGGCCAGCTGATCGTGCTGTGCATTCAATTGTTGCAAATCGCGCGCTATTTGATCGCGCTGCATGACCAATTGCTGCATATCGCGCGCCAGCTGATCGCGCTGGGTGGTCAATTGCTGCATATCACGCGTCATCTGATCGCGCTGCGTGACCGATTGCTGCATATCGCGCAGCAGTCGATCGCGTTCAAGGGTTGCCTGCTGTGCGATGTCCGTGATGTTATCGCGTTCGGTGTTGATCAACTCAAGTGCCGTTTGTGCCTGAGCGTGTTGTATTGTCAGGCGCTCTCGTTCGGCAGCAGCCTGTTTCAGCAATTGCAGCGTTTCCGCGTGCTGCTGTGTTAAGCGATCAGCTACTGTTTGCTTGAGCGAGCTGTGTAATTGGTCGCGATTTGCCATGATCATCGCCAGATCGTCTTGCAGGCGATGCACCCGATCGCGCTCATAGCGCAAGGTGCGATAGGCAGTAATGTTCAAACGGTTCAGAAAGCTAGGCGGCGGGTCGTCATCATAGACACGTTGTGGCATCGAATGGCTCTTTTCAGAATTAACATTAACAACCGGTTCAGCTTTCCAGACCACTACCTGATCAGACGCTCCAGACGGCTCAACCGCTGTTGGCGAGGACGCGTAGTCAAGGCTGGCAAGCACACGCCGCCGTATAGGGTCGGCTGTCAGAACAGGTTGCAAAGGGGTCATTGAACAATTGGCAGAATAGTGAGGCTCAATCGTGGTGAATGCGTTAACACGCCGCTTACCTTTACAGGCGCAGGATCTTGCTGTACAGAAACTATAAATGACTTTGGCTTACAAAGTTTCAACATTGCCGACTCGAAAGACGTTACGCGATCACGATTGTCACCGCCTAATATTGTAATACGGGGGTTGGAAAAAAGTCAAGGCCGTCATGCCCGCTGGCAATTTGGTTCGCTCATCGCTTTTCCCTTTGGTCTTGTGTTAAAACCTGTTTCTGATGCGTTACCCTGACTCCTTCCCCATAAACAGGGAAAGGAGTCAAAACGCCGGAAATTCAGCGCGTGGGGCCGGTCAGTTGCAGCGTGAAGTTGCCCGTCGTGCCGCCAATGTCAACGCCGTAGTGAGTCGCGACGATGATGTACGTACCGTCGGCGGTCATGGTGTGATTGATGCGCGCATCGGTTGCTCCTAACGCCGGATCGCCCGCGTCGTCGTTGAAGTCAAGCTGCGAACCGCCGTTTGAGCCACCCATCAAGAACAACTCCGGGTCAAGGTTGCCGCCATTATTATTCTGGCTGCGGCGCATCGTGATACGGATTTTGTCGCCTGCTTTGGCACTGAACGCGTAGACCACATATTTCGTGGTGTCGGTGATCTGGCCGGTAACGGTCTGGTTGTAGGCAATCACGGGCGCGCTTGCCAGTTGTCCCGAAATATCTTTGGTAAATACGTTGGGTGAAACGATCACATCGCCTGCACCAGCGGTTGAGTTGCCGTTCGAGTCCACGGTGAACGTCGTCAGGTAGACTTGTCTGGACGCAGCAGGGGTGCCGCTGTAGTCGATCACTTTGGTGATAACGCCCGCTGCATTGCGCACATTGATCGTCAGCGTGTAGGTAACGTCGGTCGTATCGGCACAGTTACCATTTTCCCATACTTTCACCTCATACGTGCCGACGGGTGGGGTCGCGCTGTTCCAGTAGATGTAATCTTGTGGAGTGGTCGTGGTGGTGCGGCAGGCCAGATTATCGCTGCGCACAAAACGTCCACCGCCATCGATGCTCGGCACATCGGTATAGACGGCGCGGCCTTTTGGATCCCGTATCCACAGGCGCAAATCGGCACGTGATGACCAGGACAAATGCGCCTCGATGCTGCCCGATGGCAACCCCGCGCCGAGCACAGAAGTACCGACGGCAGTAGCGCCGCCCGCCGGAACTGCGGATTGGGTCAGGATCACGGCAGGCTGCGTCCCTGATGCCGTGGGCGCGGCGGTGGCGGACGTGCCAGCAACTCTGCCGAACGTCAGCTTGAGGATATAGCCGCCTTCTGTGCCGCCGAGCGCCTGTGCAAAGCGCGTCGCGACAATTTTGTAAGTGCCATCGGCGGGCAAAACGCGGTTGGCGATCAGCGAATTACGCGAACTCGTGTTAGCGTCATCATTCGAGTCGATTACGTTGTCGTTCGAGTCGAGCAGTAATAAATAAGCGTCAAGGCTGCCGCTGGTCGCGTTCAGGCTGACCGATACCACCTGATTGGCACGTCCAGCGAAACTGTATACATCGGCGGCGTTCGTGTGATCGATTGTACCCGTCGCCTGATTATTGGTAGCGAGCGCTGTTGGTGACGCTAATTTTGTCGCGAACGAGGACAAATCGATGCTCAGGTTAGCGCCGTTCGGCTGCAAGGTGACCTGATCGGGCGTGCTGAGCAGGAAGCTGCCAACATACACCTGACCCTGTGCGGACAGCGATCCACGGATCGGGTCTTGTGCTTTGCCGTCCACAGTAACGGTGATCGTGAAGGTGAGCGGGCTAATCCCTTGCGGGCAGCTCTTATTGAAATAGGCCAGGATTTCGTAGCTACCGGCAGGGACGTTGCCCTTCGGCCAGGTGACCGTTTCGGTCGGATTATTGGCGGTGGTGTTGGTGCAGCCTGCGTTGACGTGACCACTCAGGCGGCCACCGCTGGCGATCGTCGGCGTGTTGATATTGGCCGCGCCACCCACCGGATCGCGGACTTCGAGCGTCATATCGTCGGTGGAACTCCATGTCAGCGCGATCGACATGTTATCGGTTAGCGTGACGGTGTTCACGTTTGCGGTCGCTGCGGTACCCGTCAGGCTCAGCGTGAAAGTGCTGGCCGTGTTACCTTGCACGCCAGTGGCACGCAAAACGGTCACGTAAAAAGTGCCGTCTTCAGTTGGCTTGAAATCGCGGATAATGGCGCTGGCACTGGTGACTTCGGCCACCTGCGAGATCGTCTGTCCGGCAGCATCGCTCAATACGAGCGCCAGCAATAAGCCGCGCGTTTTACTGGTCGCGTTGATCGTGATCGAATCACTTTTAGTGGCGTCGAACGTATACACCTGTGCGAACGTCCTGGCATCCAGCGTGCCGTTGACGGTATCACCGACGCGCAATTTACGAGACGTACTCTGCGCCTGAGCTGCGCCGCTCATCAGCGCAACGGCCATGAGCGCGACTAATCCGCTGAGCACGATCTGGCGTAAAACCCGCTTATTAACGAGTAAGTTCTTCAAAATTCAGCTACTCCATTCTACGCATAGGCAGCCAGAGGCTACCCGTTGACAGGCGTGGAGTGTAGCCAATCGGCGGGCGGCTTGCCAGTAGCTGACGACGTTTTTTATCGGGCGCTCACCTGACAAGGGCAGCAGCTGCTTGCAGCCGTGGCATTTGAGAAGCGTGCCGCTAATGCTATACAGGATCGATGTGACGATCGGATTGCTGTACAGTCTGCTCGGATCGTACATGCCTAACTTCACAAAATCCGGTTAAAATACCTTTCAGTATCCAAATAATTGTTTCATTTCAAATAACGATGGTCAATGACCCGTGATCTGAGCTGCTGCATTTACACGGCGCTATCAACCATTAAGTACGGGTGAAATTCATGTCAACCAACTTTTCGCCAAACCAACCACTTTCGTATTTTACGGCAGGTCAAAAGTTCGGCAAATATGAGATCAAGCGACTGCTAGGCCGTGGCGGAATGGCCGAAGTATACCGCGCCCATAACCCCGACCTAAACCAGGATGTGGCGCTCAAAATATTACATGCCAATATGCTCAATGGTGAACAAGCGGTCTTGCGTTTCCGTCGTGAAGCACAGGCCGTGGCGATGTTGAGCCACCCTAATATCGTTCGCGTATTCGACTTTCAGGCCGACCAAAATCTCGTGTTCATGGTTTTGGAATTGATAGACGGTCCAACGCTCGATTACGTGATTCGCAGCTATCCAGACGGAATGCCGCTCATATTCGCAATCAAGATTTTTAGTGCGATTGCGGATGCCGTCGCCTACGCGCATGAGCACGGCGTTATCCACCGCGACATTAAGCCGAGTAATGTGCTGATGGCAGACGGTGTACGCCCGGTGCTCTCCGATTTTGGGTTGGCACACGTCGCAGGGACAGCGCATCTGACAGCAAGCGGCTCAGTGATGGGCACTCCGAACTATATGGCACCAGAGCTAACGCTTGGCGGCGAAGCGACTGCTCAAAGCGATATTTATTCGCTAGGCGTAATACTCTACGAGATGGTGACCGGCAATCTACCCTTTCGAGGTGAAACAACGGCGCACATCATCCGACAGCATCTGGATGTGATTCCGACAGCGCCCTCAAAATTGATTCATGATTTGCCGCCTGCTGTTGAACATACGATTTTGCGCGCGTTAGAAAAAGCGCCTGAGCATCGCTATCAATCGGCACGCGAAATGATCAACGATCTGACCGGCGTGAGCGTGTCAGATTCACCCTATGACACATTACAACTTGATACCTTGAGCAAAAACCCTGTATTACTTCCGACTGGCGGCGTCACAAGCATACTGCCGGATGACCTGGCGAACGAAGGACGCAGAGGGCGTACCACACTCATGTTGACGCAAGCCATGACGGCTGCACAGCGCAACCCAATTCTATCGGCGGGTGCGCTGCTCGCTTTGGTAGTGACCATCATTGGCGTTCTCCTGATCGTCCAACTGCAACATCTGACAACGACTCAGGGGACTGTCAGCGCGGTACCAAACACGCCAGCGCCTGCCGCACCGGATGGCATGGCGTTCATTCCGGGCGGCCAATTCCTGATGGGCACGGCTAAAGGTGCGCCGAGTGAAGGCCCGGCACACGGCGTGACATTACCCAATTATTTTATGGATCGCACCGAAGTCACCAATAGCAAATATTTGTTGTTCGTGATCGACAGTGCCCGCGAGTCGCCCGCAGGCTGGACAAAACCACAAAGCAAAGATTGGATCGTTGATGCGACGAATGGCTTTTCTGTCGGCAGCGCAGACACGCCGTTCAGCTACGATGGCAAACAAACGACGCCGATCGATGGCAGCGTCCATTTCGATGTAAACGCGGACACGCACAGCGGCCAGGTGGTGACCGAAGTGACCGGAACGCTTCACTATCTGGCAGGTCAGGCTAAGACGGGCCGATGGAAAATCGTGCAAAAGACCTTCAGCGACGATCAGCCTTTTTTCCAAGGCGGCGTTGCAGTGAATGTTGAGATGCACGGCGACAGCGGTCAGGAATCGCCAATTTATCCAAGGCTGACGGGCATGTTGGCAACCTGGGGCACTGCCGATCTGTATCTGGACGATCAGCTTTTTCAAAGCGATCTGGGCACGCATACGATGCTGACGCCTGCCATTCGCACTGATCAACATACCATATTGAAAGACCCGTCGAGCTGCTGTTATGACCCGGCCAGTCCGTCCGACGGTTACGTAAATGCAGCGCAAAGTCAGATTACCGTGTTGTTATTCAAAAAGGGGTTGTATGGCTCGACGGTGAATGACCCGACGGCACTATGGATCGAGCTGTCGTTCACGCAGGTGAAGATCACACAGCAGCCAGATGCATCGTCGGGCAGCGCTTTTCCGCCGAATACAGGCAATCGTCCGGTCACGAATGTCACCTGGGCGGATGCGGCGGCTTACTGCGAATATGTCGGGAATCGGCTGCCCACTGAAGCTGAATGGGAGCACGCCGCACGCGGACCACAAAATTGGCTGTACCCATGGGGCAACAGTGCCAAACTGAACGGACTGATTCCGGCAAATTGGACGAGCGGAACGGCGCAGGATGTGAGCAATTATCCGGCAGGACAAAGCGCATATGGCCTATCCGACATGGCGGGCAACGCCTGGGAATGGGTCAACGACTGGTATCAGGCGGATTACTACGCGAGCAGCCCCAAGGATAATCCGACCGGCCCATCCAACGGCTTATTGCGCGTGCTGCGTGGGGGTGGCTACGTTCAGTTGGATAGTACCGGATCGCCTGAATACACGTCCACTTATCGATTGGCACGTCCATCCGATACGGTCAATCCGACGTTTGGCTTTCGCTGTGCAAAGGATGCGCCTTGAGCGACTTGCAGACCATGCCCTGCCCTAAAGGGATAGGGCAATGCCTTCTGTTTCAGTCCCGCTCGTTCGGGGTGACGAGCTTATTTTATGGCAGTAGCCGCCGAAGTTGCGCGCTGAGTCGCGGCAGCGGTCGCGTTTTGCGTGGCCGCAGCGGTGCCACTGGTCGGGGCGGTCACATCCGTGAAGGGCTTGGCGGGTGCCAATAGGCTTTTGCCGATCGCGGCACGGATTACGGCTGCTCCTGGATAGGTTACGCTGGTGGCTTCCATCGCTCCCAGGCCACCCTGCTTGCCAGTCAGCAGGGGCGCTACTGCACCCACTGCTTCTGATACGTTGAAGAAGATCGGCTCAGCGAATGCCAGATTGTTCGGCAGTTCGCCTGCTGTCTGACGAACGAGCGCCAGGTGTTGACCTTCAACCACGGCGATTTGAGCAGTGGTAGCCGCCAATATAGGATTACCCAATTCTGCAAAACGGCGGGTCGCGGCGAGATAAGCGCCAACGAACACCGTCTCGGCAATGGCACTTACGCCACCAAATGAAGCGGGTGTGTTGAAGGTGCCCGTCGGAAAGTAAAAACTTTGTGCTTTGGCTACAGCGCCGTTCTTATTGAGAAATTCCAGGTGGGCCAGCTCTTCATCGAGCGCGGCTTTGATATACGAAATCTGCACAGCACTGAACTTGACTTTACTGGTCAGTGCGCGGTGATAGTGTGTGCAGGCGAATGTTTCTGCGGTAGCGGCCACGTCAAGCATCGTTTGTACATCGTCACCATCCGCAGCAGCGGCGGCAGGGCTGAGACCGAATAGTCCGCTAAAGCCGAGTGTGGTAGCGCTGGTGAGCAAAGCGCCCAAATGTAAGAAGTTGCGACGGGTGAAAGAGACGGTTTGATGAGGCATAAGCGGTCAATATTTCCTGGTAACGTGAATGGCATGATCAAAAAGATCAGGCAGTATTTTACTCACAAAAGGACGTAGCGGCAATCTGTTGGTGACCGACACTGTATCGCGTCACGCTATAACGACTATAATCATTGGAACTTTTATCAATTCAGGATACAGCAAATGGTTGCTCAGATTGCAGAACAGACCCACGATACGCAAACTCAGGATACGCAGCGCATCGCGGATATGCTGCGTATCAACACCGATTTAGCACGGCGCGTGCTGGTGAACTTTATCTATGATGGCGCTCGCAAAGTTGGCTTTGAACGGGTCGTGCTCGGTATATCGGGCGGGATCGACTCGGCGCTGGTGGCGTTCTTAGCAGTCGAGGCGCTCGGTGCGAAAAATGTGCTCGGTGTGCGGATGCCCTATAAAACATCATCCGAGAGCAGCCTGAGCGATGCCCAACTGGTGATCGATCAACTTGGCATTGAAAGCCTGACGATCCCCATCACAGGGATGGTCGATCCGCTGTTTGCGCAGTTCCCGGACATGAATCAAATGCGCAAAGCGAACATCATGGCACGTCAGCGAATGATCGTGCTGTACGATCAATCGGCGGCCAGCCGTGCGTTGGTGATCGGCACCAGCAATAAGACAGAGGCACTGCTCGGTTATACCACGCTGTTTGGCGACAGTGCAGCGGCCATGCAGCCGATCGAGGATTTGTACAAGACGCAGATTCGGCAGCTATCACGTGCACTGACGCTGCCCACCTCCGTGATCAGCAAGCCACCTTCCGCCGATTTGTGGATTGGCCAAACGGACGAGCAAGAGTTGGGCTATACCTATGAATACGTCGATCAGATTTTGTACTTATTGGTCGAAGGGCGCTATTCGGTGGCGGAAGTGGCTGAACAGGGTTTCGATCACGCGCTGGTCGAATCCGTTTGGCGACGGGTACGTATGAATCACTACAAACGCACTATGCCGAATGTGGCAAAGCTCAGCAAGCGCAGCATCGGTCATGACTTTTTGTATTTGCGCGATTGGGCAGGATGATTGCACAAACATTTGACAAACATCCTATAAAGTTGATACGATCGCCTCATTGATTACTTGGTAACGTGAGGTCTATCGTGGAAATCGCAGAAAGTGCGCTCACGTTTTCATCCCTTTCGACGCTGCCCGTCTATAACGTCAAAGCTGTGTGCAAACGTACGGGCCTCACTTCGGCAACGCTGCGCGCCTGGGAACGGCGATATGGGCTTCCGCAGCCCGATCGGTCAAATCATGGCTACCGTGTTTACTCGGAGCGTGACCTGGCGATCCTGTTCTGGCTGCGGCGGCAAACGGCGTCAGGCATCAGCATCGGGCACGCTGTGCGCCAGTTGGAAGCACTGCTCAACAATGGGCACGATCCGCATGTGCCGATCCTGGCGGGCAATAATGTCGTCGCAGGACTGCGCTCGCCCGACATACTGCGCAGTGAAATGGTCGTCGCGCTGCTGGCACTCGAGGAGCGCACTGCTGAACATTTGCTCAGTGAAGCGCTCGCGATCTATACGCTCGAAACGGCGCTGATCGGTATCCTGCAAAACGCTGTGCGCGATGTGCGCGAAATGCGTCAGCAAGATAAGATTTCGACTACGGCTGAACATCTGGCGCTGACGTATGCCCATCAGCGTTTGTTGAACATGGCGCAAGCGTCACCTATCGCCAATACGCGCCGCAAATCGGTCATGACCGTAGGTTTCAGCTCCGAACATGTCGATATTGATTTGCTGATCATGACGATTTTGCTGCGACGGCAAGGGATTCCAGTGACTAACCTCGGCTCTGATCTTGAGCCTAAAATGCTCGAACATACGTTGGAACACTTCAACGTTGGCATGGTTGTTTTTTATGCGGACGATCCCAAAAACGTGATACGTCTGGTGGGTTTAGAGATGCCACACACTGCCAACAAAGCGGATGATCAAGATGCTGTGCAAGGAGTGATCTGTGGGCGTGCGTTGGAGACGGCACCAGAGCTGAAAGCACATATCACACTGGAGTACATGGGGGCGGATTTGCGTGACGCGATCCGAAAAATCGCTGTGCACATGCTGACCAGTATAGCGCACACGGCTTCAACTGAATAACGGTTTGAGCGTGATAACTCATCGGCAATCTAATCGTCGGCTACAATAAATTGCTCGCTTAAAGCCCCAGTCTTTAGGCCGGGGCATTCCATAAATTTTATTGTGGCGGACAATCCGGCAACCTACCAGCAATTCTGCAATCTATATCTATCGGAGAACAAGCACATGGCACGCTTCAAACAAACTTTTCAGGTCGATGCGCCACTCAGTGCGGTATGGAAGATGCACGACGATCCAAAAGCGCTGGTCGAACTTACACCACCGCCCGTCCATGTCACTATTTTGTCGATGGATCGCCCCTTGCGCAAAGGTGCGGAGCTGAAATTTCGGTTGAGCGTAGGACCACTCGGCGCAACCTGGCACGCTGTTTATGACGAGTTCAATCCCTATCAGGCAGGCGATACGGTATG
>Ga0209724_1000129_pt1 | contig 92191 bp, 86 predicted proteins | sample grotaG_FD_184143 | JGI IMG/M metagenome (GOLD analysis project Ga0209724, IMG submission 184143) | Glacier valley bacterial and archeal communities from Borup Fiord, Nunavut, Canada, to study Microbial Dark Matter (Phase II) -... | ecosystem: Environmental > Aquatic > Freshwater > Ice > Glacier ...
TTCTCCGTCACGCTGGCGCCGACGCCTGCGGATCACGAGCGAGGTCGTCCTCGTCGTCATAGCCCTCGGCGCACTTGGCCTGTGGGGCTCGGTCCCGCACGCCGCGGCGCTGCGGACCGAAAATCCGACCTCGACGGCATTCATCGACCTTCGCCGCGAGGAAGCGGCAGCTGCAAAGAAGCCGTTCAAGCTGCGCTGGCAGTGGCGTCCGCTGAACCGGATCTCGCGCTACCTGCGCGCGGCGGTGGTCTACGCCGAGGACGGCAACTTCTATAGCCACCACGGCGTCGACTGGAACGCGATCGAGGATGCCGTCGAGCGCGATGTCACGCGCGGCGCGCTCAGCGTCGGCGGCAGCTCGATCACGCAGCAGCTGGCGAAGAACCTGTATCTCTCGCCGCGCCGGAGCTTCGCTTGCAAGTTGAGGGAGATGCTGATCGCGTTCTCGCTCGAGGACCACTTATCGAAGCAACGCATCCTCGAGTTCTATCTCAGCTCTATCTCAACATCGTCGAACGGGGCGATGGGGTGTTCGGTGCCGAGGCGGCCGCCCAGCGCTGGTTCGATCATTCCGCGGCCTCACTCTCGCCCGCCGAGGCGGCGCGGCTCGCGATCGCGTTGCCGAACCCGGTCACCCGTGCGCCCGATGCCCGCGACGCCGGGCTAACCGCGAAGGCCGTGCGGATCATCCGGCTGTTCCGGATGCAGGGCCTGATCAATGCCGACGAGGAACGCAATGCGTTGGACCAGCTTGGAGCGACCACCGCCAAGGTCTTGCCCGATCGGTAACCGATACGATGAACGCGTGCAAAGGCATTTCGCGTGCCGATCGAGGTCACGCTACCCCGAGAGCCCCGAGAGCCCCCGAGAGCCTCGAGACTCGACGAAGTGCTCGATCGTGCCGGCGAATGTCGCGCGCTGATCGAGATAGACCCAGTGACCCGCTGGCTCGATCCCGATCCATCGCGCGCGATGGCGCTCGAGCTCGATCTTCGAGGCTTCGCAGATGCCGTTCGGCACCCCTGCGATGAACAGCGAGGGAACCTTCACCGCCGCGAACCGCGCGGTCATCGTGTTCGTCGAGGACAGCGCGACGAGCTCGGTTGCTTGCTTGTGGAACGTCCGCGGCGACGCGAAGCACAGTGCAGCGTAGTAGGTACGCAGCGCGTGCTCGGTGACGCCGCGTTCGTAGACCCGTGCACGCATCTCGGCGAGGCCGTATGCGACGAAGTCCGCTTCGCTGTACGCATTCGCTTGCGCGCTGAACGTGCAGTCGCCGCGCGTGAGGTTGCCATCGACATCGACGATCCGCTTCGCGACACCGCGCTCGGCGAGCATCACGGCGAGCACGCCACCCATCGAGTGACCGACGAGCGTCGCGGGCGGGCACTCGCGCAACCACGCCGCGAGATGATCGGCGCACGCTTCGAGTCCCTGCGGCTCGCCGTGTGCCGAGCGACCGTAGCCCGGCAGATCGACGAGCGTGTGCTCGTAGCTCGGAAGGAGCTCGAGCACCGGCTCGAAGCTCACCGACGATTCGCCGAGGCCGTGGATCCATACGATCGGTTCGCCGGCGCCGATGCGGCGCACGGCCATGCCATGTTCGTCAGTTGCCGTAGTCTTGGATGATCGTGACATCGGTGCCGGACTGGTAGATGCCACAGCCGAGCGTCGCGTAGGCACCCATCATGTTGATGTAGTGGCCGTGCGTCGCGTAGTCGCTGCCGGGACCTTCGCTGTAGAACGCCGCGATGCAATTGCCGACGAGCGCGTTCATGTCGCCGCCCGGCGAGAGGGTCCAGCCGGAGTGCCCCGGGCACTCGTTCTCGGCGAACGCGATGCCGCCACCGCTCGTCGACGAGAAGTGGCTGTGCGGCGAATTCGCGTCGTAGTCGGTCTTCGCGCCCGCATCGGCGTACGTCTCGAGCCCGGTGTTCTCGGCGACGGTCGCCTTGCCGTTCATCGCGCGATAGCGATTGGTCTCGGAGACGCAGAACTGCTTCGCCGAAACCGAGCCACCGCTGCCGCTGCCTGCGCCACCGTCGGCGCCACCGTCGGCGGTGCCGATCGTGCCGCCATCACCACCACACGCGACGAGAAAGACGCCAGCGACGAGAGCCCTCATCGCCCCATGCTATCAGTCAAATGCGTTGCGAATGCGCGCGATCGCTTCTTCGACGTTCGCGCGCGAGTTGAACGCGCTCAGCCGGAAGTAACCCTCGCCTGCCGGGCCGAACCCCGCGCCCGGCGTCCCGACGACGTTGGCGGTCTCGAGCAGGCGATCGAAGAACTGCCAGCTCGTGAGCCGGCCGGGCGCGGCAGGCGTGCGGAGCCAGATGTAGGGCGCGTGGACGCCGCCAAAGATCGTGAAGCCCGCCTCCGTGAGCCCCTCGCGGAGCAGGCGCGCGTTCTCCATGTACAGCTCGATCTGCGCGTTGGTCTGCGCGAGACCGGCCGGCGAGTACGCGGCGGCCGCACCCTTCTGCACGATGTAGGAGGCGCCGTTGAACTTCGTGGTGTGACGGCGTGCCCACAGCGTGTGGAGCGCGACCCGCTTGCCCTCGGGATCGAGGCCGGTCACGCCCTTCGGCACGACCATGAACGCGCAGCGCACGCCGGTGAAGCCCGCGCGCTTCGAGAAGCTGCGCAGCTCCAGCGCGACCTCCTTTGCGCCCGGGATCTCGTAGATCGAGCGCGGCAGCGACGGATCCGAGATGTACGACTCGTACGCGGCGTCGAACAGGATCACCGAATCGGTTTGCTTGGCCCACGCGACCCAGCGCGTGAGCTGCTCGCGCGTCGCGACCGTGCCGGTCGGATTGTTCGGCGAGCAGAGGTAAGCAACATCGACCGGGGTGCTCGGCGGCTCGGGTTGGAAGCCGTTCGCTTCGTCGCCGACGAGGTACGTGAAGCCGGGATACCGACCATCGGCACCGGCCGCATCGGTGCGACCTGCCATCACGTTCGAATCGACGTAAACCGGATAGACCGGATCGGTGATCGCGATCTTCGCGGCATGCGCGAAGATCTCCTGGACGTTGCCGCTATCGCACTTGCTGCCATCGCTGACGAAGATCTCGTCGGCCGCGATGTCGATGCCGCGCGCCTTGTAATCATTCGCGCGGATCGCTTCGACGAGAAAATCGTAACCCTGCTCGGGGCCGTAGCCGCGGAACGTCTCGCGCGTGCCCATCTCGTCGATCGCGGCGTGCATCGCTTCGAGGATCGCGGGAGCGAGGGGCTCGGTGACATCGCCGATGCCGAGGCGAATGATTTTCGCATCCGGATGCGCCGCCGCGAAACCGCGCACGCGGCGCCCGATCTCGGGGAAGAGGTAGCTCGCCGGAAGTTTTGCGTAGTGCTCGTTTATTCGCACGGCGGCAACGTAGCCGAAAGCTTCGACGCGCGCGACCGATCGAGGGTTGCCTCTAAGCAACTCGTAGCCATGATGTGGCGCTGCACTTTTTCCGCTCGTGACGCCAGGGATGCCCACACCGGCACGCTGGTGCTCTTGATGTCCCAACCCGCGTCGGACGTCACCGTCGCGATCGAGGGCGTGCTGATCACGGCAGAAGCGCACACGCAGCGGCTCGTGATCGATGGCGTCCTGGTCGGCATCGCGGTTTCGCCTGAACCAGCGTCGCGTGGGTCACGCAGCGGCCCCGCTTGCCGCGATCGATGACCAGCTCGAAGTCGCCATCCGCGCGAATCGTGAGCTCGTAGAACGGGTCCAGGTCGTCGCTGGTGACCCATGTACCGGCGATCTCGCCGAACGTCTTGACCGGATGCTCGAGGCCGGCGGCTTGGGAGGTGGCGGGTGACTGCACGAGACCACGCACACGGCGAACACGACGACGAGCGCACGCATGCCGCACGTCATATAGTCAGCGCCGTCATGGGTTCTCCGCGCAACGACTTCATCCGCGACATCATCGACGCCGATCTCGCCGCTGGCCGGCACGTCAACGTCGCGACTCGGTTCCCACCGGAACCGAACGGGTATCTCCACATCGGTCATGCGAAGTCGATCTGCCTGAACTTCGGGCTCGCGCAGGATTACAAGGGCACTTGCAACCTGCGCTACGACGATACGAACCCGACGAAGGAAGACGTCGAATACGTCGACTCGATCGAGCGCGACGTGCGCTGGCTCGGCTTCCCGCCGACCGCGGTGCTGTACTCGGCCGACTATTTTCAGAAGATGTACGAGCTCGCCGAGCGGCTGGTCGCCGAGGGCAAGGCGTACGTCTGCGATCTCGACGACGAGAAGATCCGGGTCTACCGCGGCTCGCTCGCCGAGCCCGGTACGCCGAGCCCGTTTCGCGACCGCACCATCGAAGAGAACATGCAGCTCTTGCGCAAGATGAAGTCGGGCGAGCTGCCCGATGGTGCGTGCACGCTGCGCGCGAAGATCGACATGGCTTCGGCGAACATGAAGATGCGCGATCCGCTGCTCTACCGGATCCGCCACGCGCATCACCATCGCAGCGGTGATCGGTGGTGCATCTATCCGATGTACGATTGGGCGCATCCGATCGAGGACGCGATCGAGCGCATCACGCACTCGATCTGCACGCTCGAATTCGAGAACAACCGCGAGGTCTACGACTGGGTGATCGCGAACACCGGCCCATGGCCGGTCATCCCGCACCAGTACGAGTTCGCGCGCCTCCAGCTCGAGTACACCGTGATGAGTAAGCGCAAGCTACTCACGCTCGTCCAGAGCAAGCACGTCACCGGCTGGGACGATCCGCGGATGCCCACGATCTCCGGTATGCGGCGCCGCGGTTACTCGGCGGGCTCGCTGCGCGCGTTCGCCGACATGATCGGCGTCGCGAAGGCGAACTCGTTCGTCGATATCGGCAAGCTCGAATACTGCGTGCGCGACGATCTGAACAGGAGCGCGCCGCGCGTGCTCGGCGTGCTCCACCCGATCGAGGTCGAGCTCACCGGTGCGAGCGTGATGGAGCTCGACGCTCCGTACTTCCCCGCGGATGTCGGCACGCCGGGCTCGCGCACCGTGCCGATCGGCACGAAGGTGATCATCGATCGCGAGGACTGGCGCGACGATCCGCCGAGCGGCTACACCCGGCTCGCGCCAGGTCGCACGATTCGCCTGCGCTACGGCCCGTGCATCACGGTCACCGATGCACTCGAGCGCGATGCCGCGGGCAACGTCACCAAGCTCCGCGCCTCGGTCATCCCCGACACGCTCAACGGCAAGAACCCGGCGGATGGCACGAAGGTTTTCGGCGTGATCCACTGGGTCGATGCAGCGACGAGCGTCACCGCTGAGGTTCGCCTCTACGGCCGGCTGTTCGGCACCGGCCATCCCGAAGAAGGTGGTGGTGATTTCATCGAGCAGATCGATCCCCATTCGCTCGAGGTGATCCGCGACGCGCGAGTCGAGGCCTCGCTCGCGATCACCGGCTCTGTCGGCAATCGCTACCAGTTCGAGCGCGTCGGCTACTTCATCATCGACGAGGATTCGAAACCTGGCGCGATGGTGCTCAACCGCATCATCACGCTGCGCGACGACAAGCTTGTCGCGAAAGAAGCGCCTGCGCCCGCCGAGAAGAAGACGAACGCGAAGGCCGCCACGCGCCCGAAGAGCAAGTCGCCTGCCGAGTACCGCACCGAAGCGCGCGTGCGCGACGCCGGGCTCGCGAAGACCTACGCGGATGCACGAGCCCACGGCCTCACCGCCGACCAAGCCGACCTCGTCGCAGGCGATCGCGCAACCGCGGCGCTGTTCACGCATACCGTGGCGGCCACGACGTCCGCCGACCTGACGGCGAAGTGGATCATCAACGAGCTCCCGCGTGCACTCGGCACCAAAGAGCTCGCCGACAGTGGGCTCGATCCGAAATCCTTCGCCGAGCTCATCGCAATGCTGCGCGACAGCACGATCAGCGCGACCGTCGGCAAGGCCGTGCTCGCCCAGATGATCGCGACCGGCCGCACCGCGCGAGAGCTCGCCGCCGACGTCGCCGCCACTCCCGCCCAGGATCTCGGCACCGCGATCGATGCCGTGATCGCCGCCAACCGCGACAAGGCCGCACAGTACAAGTCCGGCAAGACCGGCCTCCTCGGCTTCTTCGTCGGTCAGGTCATGAAGAATGCGCCGGGCGCCGATGCGAGTGAGGTCAATCAGGCCGTGCGCGATCGCCTCTCGTAAGGGAGACGATAACGGTTTCCTCACGTTTCGGTCGCGTCCCTCTTCGCCTGCGTGATTTCGCGTAGCTGCGTGGCGAAACGTGAGGAGAGCGTTGCCGTTTCCTTTCAGGAGAGGACGCGCAGCTTGCCGCCAGCAAACACCGGCACCGCGGCGACGTGCTGCTTGCGCGGCGCGGCCGCGACCGCTGGCCGGATCTCGGGATCTCGCTCGGCCCACGCGCGCGCGACATCGCGATCGAGGAGGTGGGATGGCCGAACGTTCGTGAGGGCGTTCGCCATCACGGCGCGGATATTCGGGTTCGTTTGCTCGAGCTGCGCGAGGAGCGCGGTCATCGCATCGCGCTTGAGCCCATCTTGGGAGCCGCACAGGTTGCACGGGATGATCGGAAACGGCTGGGTTGTCGCGTACGCCGCGATGTCTGCTTCGGCGCACTGGATCAACGGTCGGATCACGTCGAATCGGCCATCGTCGGTGCGGTAGCGGGCGGGCATGGCCTGGAGCTTGCCGCTGTAGAACAGGTTCAAGAGAAAGGTCTCGAGCGAGTCATCGCGATGATGACCGAGTGCGAGCTTGTTGCATCCGAGCCGCGCGGCCGCGGTGTAGAGGATGCCACGGCGCAGGCGCGAGCACAGCGAGCAATAGGTCGACTTGCTATCGATGTGCTCGGTGACGACCGAGTAGGTGTCTTCGCGGAGGATCTCGAACGGCCAGCCGGTGCTCGCGAGGTACGCGTGGAGGCGCTGGCCGTCGTAGCCGGGCTGGACCTGATCGAGGTGGACCGCGATCAGCTCGACCTTGAACGGCAGGCGCGGCACGAGCTTCGTGAGGAGGTGGAACAGCGTGTAGCTGTCCTTGCCACCCGACATCGCGACCATGATGCGATCATCGGGCGCGAGTAGCTGGTAGTCCTCGCACGCGTCCCTGACGTTGCGATATAGCTGCTTCTCGAGCCGTTTCTCGGCGTCGACGGTCATGCGAGCACTTTTACCGGATCAGGCTGCCCCCGTCATGGGGAATTCATGACGACGTTAGTCGGCCTGTTCGTGGTCGCGCTCGTCGCCTTCACGACCGAGGGCGCGATCGGCTTTGGCGGCACCGTGCTCGCCGCTAGCGTCGGTGCGCAGCTGGTGCCGCTGGAGGTGCTGCTGCCCGCCTTCGTCCTGGTCAACCTCGCGGTCTCGGCCTGGCTCCTCGGCCGCGATCGCGATGCGATCGCGTGGCGCATGCTGGCGACCGAGGTCGCCCTACCCGTCGGCGTGGGGGCCGCGCTCGGCCTCGCCTTGTTTCATGTACCCGGCCAGAGCTGGCTGATCCTCGCGTTCAGCGTGTTCGTGATCGGGCTCGCGATCTTTCAGCTCGCAAGGCCCGGGACCGGCGAGCTCGGGCGCGCGCCGCGGATCGGGTTGCTCGTGCTCGGCGGCATCGCCCACGGCTTGTTCGGCACCGGAGGACCGATGATCGTGTACGTGATGAGGCGGCGCTTGCCCGACAAGCGCGCGTTTCGCGCGACGCTCGCGGTGCTGTGGATCGTGCTGAACGCGGCGCTCGTCGCGAACTTCGCATCGGCGCAGCTCTACACCGCACGCACGATCGAGCTGTTGACAGCGATCGGGCTCACGGTCGTGCCCGGCCTCGTGCTGGGCAGCCGGATCCATCATCGGCTCGATCCGGTGCGATTCGAGCGCGCCGTGTGGTTGCTGCTACTTGTCGCGGGGCTCGCCCTCGCGATCCGGACCGCGCTCGCGCTCTGACGGAGTCTAGCGGCAGACGCTGCCGGGACCGTCCGCGATCGTGCGGCACGTCTTGCCGTCGGGGCACGTCGTCGTCGGCTCGCACTTCACTTCGCACGTCTTGAATTCGGGGCCTTTCTTGCCCGCGATGCCGTAGTAGACGACACACGTCGCGGGCGGCGCGCACGCATCGGCCGCGCCACATTTCTCACCGATGCGGGGCGCGGCGGCGGGCGGTGCGGCGGGCACGAGCGGCTCGCTCGCCGAGGGCGGGGTCGGCGGAGGAGCCGGTGCGGGCGGCGGCGGTGGCTGGGCCGACGAGCATGCGACGAGCGCGACTGCGAACAGGGCCTTCAACATGGTGGCGAGCCTAGCGCAGATTCACGAGCGGCGACCACGTCTCGGGGGTCAGCAACCACAACCAATCCCGCGCACGCGTCGCCGCGACGTAGAACGCGCGTGCGAGCTCCGGCGCGCCGAGCGGATAGAACGCCGGGCAGAGATCGGGAATCACGACGACATCGAACTCGAGGCCCGAGACGGCGTGCTCGGCGAGCTCTACGGCGTGACCGCGAGCCTGTCGTTCGGTACGCAGCACGCTTGAATCGGATCGAGTCAAGCGTGCATTGCGCTAGCGAGCGATGCGCGCTTCTTCGACCACGCCGCGGCGCAGCGCATCCCGACCGCGCCACTCGGCGACGTGATCGCGCGGATGGATCGGGCCATCGAACTCGAGCCCGAACGCAGCATCGAAGTCGGTCGCGCCTTGCGTGCGCACGAACAAGGTCTTTCGGTTGTACGGCAGGAAGAACATCAGGAACGGGAAGAAGTTCTTCACGACGACGATATCGGCGCGCCACGGATCGAGGCCGATCTCGGTGTAGAATGAAGGCCGCATCACCATCGCCGGTCCCTCGGTGACTACGATCCGCACGTGATCGACCGCGAGCACGATGGTGCGACCAAAGCCCGTGCGATCGTGCTTGCTGACCAGCGTGCCGCGCACCGGCAGCGGTGGCGAGCGCGCGGGATCGAGCGTGCCGCCGATCGACATCGCGATCAGCTCGCCCGACGAGCGCTCCCACAACGCGGCGATTGCCTGTGGATCGCGCACGGCCGCATAGACCAGCATACCGGCGGCTTGTTCGAGCAGCGCACGCAACAGGTGCGTCGAATCGCCGGGAGCACCGGCGGTCACGACATCGCTCGCATCGGCCATCATCACGCAGCCGAGCTTGCGGCGCAGCTTCGCGCCGCGCGCGGCGGTGATCGCCGTCGCCGCATCGGGGAACTCCGGCGGTTGCTCGTGACGCACGCTCCAGCACAGCTCGGCGAGCTCGTCAGCGATGCGATCGGCGGTCGCGTGATCACCATCGGTGACGACCAGCGTCGACCAGCCGAGTGCCGGGTTGTCGTTCCACGGATGAACCATGAACGTCGACGCGGCGAGTACGCCGGGTGCGCGCTCGGCCGCGGCCATCTTGCGAAACACGCCACGCATCGGCGCGAGAAAATCGATCGTCTTGCCGCCACCGAGGATCATCGGCAGCGAGCGCCAGGCCATCACGGGGCGGTGCTCGCCGAGCACGGCCCCGATCAGGATCCGCCCCGCCTTCCGGCCGACCTTCGCGTGATCGCGATGCGGATTGGTCTGGTAGCCGACGATCGCGGTCGCGAGCTCGACGCGCTCGCGCGTGATGTTGCCGTGGAGGTCGTGCGAGATCACGAGCGGCACATCGCCGATCACCGAGCGCACCGCGCGCAGCAACTGGGTCTCCGGATCGCGCATGCCCTCGACGCCCATCGCACCGTGCAGCGCGAAGTACATGCCATCGATCGGGCCGGCTTCGCGCAGCATCGTCACGAGGCGCTCCTCGAGTGTGGTGTAGCACTCGCGCGAGAGTGGGCCGCCCGAAGAAGCCCAGGCCGACATCAGCGGCACCGCTTGGATTTCTCGAGGTCGCTCGCCGACGGCGCGCATGAAGCCCGCGAGCTCGGCGCGCTTGAAGTAACCCGCGAGCTCCGGACCCTTCGTCGTCGCTTCGAGCAGCGCCACACCGGTGAGGTAGTGCGCGGATTCGAAGTCGTGCAGCACCGTCGGTACCGGCGACAGTGCGTTCGACTCCTGGCAGATCCGGGCGAACGCGATCCGCTTCATGCGTACATGTCCGCGATCACCTTGCGGACCTGCGAGGCGACCAGGCGACGGAGGGGTAGCTTCGCGGCCATGCCGTACATCGGCGCCTGACCGCTCTTCGCGAGCGAAGGATTCGCTCGCACCTCCGCGACGCACGCGCGCAGATCCGCGAGGTACTGCTCGACGACCGGAGCGTGGTTCGCGGTCACGGTCAGATGGATCGACGACGGCCGATGCTGGCGGTCGACCGACCAGCCCCGCGCCTCGAGCCGATCCGCGAGCGCGTAGACATCGACATCGCTCGTGTAGCTGACGATCGTTGCGTCGGGTCGACCGAGCAGCTTCAGGCCTGGCACCGCGACGATCCCCGCGCGCAGCGCATCCGCGGCATCGATCGCGCGCTTCGCGAGCGCGAGATAGCCATCCGCACCCATGCCTTGCAACGCGGCCCACGCGGCGGCAATCGGGCCGCCGGGTCGCGTGCCGATCAAGGTCGGCGATGCGTAGATGCCGCCCGGGAAATCCGTCGCGACAAAGATCTGATAGCGCATGTCTTCGATCGATCGCCACACCAGGCACGAGGCGCCCTTGCCCGCGTACGCGTACTTGTGGAGGTCCGCGCTGATCGACGTCACGCCGGGCACGCGGAAATCCCATTTCGGAATCGGCCGGCCGAGCCGCTCGAGCCACGGCAGCATGAAGCCGCCGACGCACGCGTCGACGTGGAGCGGCAGCTTCTTCTCTCGCGCGAGCTCGCCGAGCTCTGCGATCGGATCGATCACACCGTGTGGATACTGCGGCGCGGAACCGACGATCAGGATCGTGCGCCAACCGATCGCCTTGGCGACCTTGCGCAGATCGACGCGCTGCTCGCCATCGACATCGACCTTCACCAGCTTCACGCCGAACAGGTGTGCAGCTTTATCGAACGCGGGATGGATCGTCTTGGGCACCACGATCTCGGGAGATCGGATCCACGGCTTTTTTTTGCGCGCACGATCGCGATACGCCGCGACCGCACACAAGATCGATTCCGTGCCACCCGAGGTAACGGTGCCGACCGCGCCGCCGCAATTAAACAGCGCGCCCGCGCTTTGCACGATCTCGCGCTCCATCTGCTTGAGGCTCTTGAACGCCATCGGGTTCAAGAGGTTCGCGCTCGCGTACAGCGCGTGCGCGCGATGGATCAGCTCTTCGTGCGCTTCGCCCGCGTGATAGACGAGCGAGAACACGCGCCCGCCGCGCCAATCGGCATCGCCCTCGCCGCGCGTCGCGAGCTCGCGCAGGATCTCTTCGGTGCTCCGACCATTCTCGGGAATCACAGGTGCGCCTCCACGGACAGGGTGAAGATGTTGTTGCTACCGCTGCCGCGAATGTTCGTCGGCGGGTTCGTGATCGAATTGGCGATCGTCGGCACTTCGTACCAGTAGTGGATATAGCTCGCGCCGAACCGGTATCGCCCGACGGTGTAGCGCCCGCCCATGTGGAGCCCGAAGTGGCTGAACGATGGCGAATCGAGCGTGAGCACGCGGGGCGGCGCCGGCGAATGATCGTACTGGCCGCCCATCATGAGGTCGAGCTTCGGTGCCGCCCTGAGATCGTGAACGCGAAGGCCACCGGTGACCTCCTGCGAGTCGTGATAGTCCTTCTCGGTATCGAGCTCGTGGAGCAAGAAGATGCCGGTGATGTCGGTGTGCTGATGCTTGTACTGGCGATAGAGGTAATAACGAAGCTCGGCACCGAACTCGAGATTCTTCGAGACATCGAAGTTGGCACCCGCCTGAAACGTCCACGGCAACAGCTGTGTCGTGGTCTGCGTCCCATTGAGCACCGCGTTCGCGTCCGGCGCGTCCGACCCGTACTTGACCTCGATCGGACCCGTGAGCGTCGCATCGACGCGGCCGATGATCGCCGCGCCGTACGTGAACCGCGGATGCGGCTTACCGAACACGCCAAGCGAGTAGCTCGGCGCCCAGCCCGAACCGTCGAGCTTCAACGAGGGCTGAGTCCCCACGACCGACGACAGGTCCTGGCCCTTCAAGATCGGAAACACGTCGCGCTCGCCGTGGACGCGAATGTTGATCACGCCGACCGTCGCGCCGAGCGCGAGCGTGGGGGTGACCTGATACGCCGCGCCGAGCACGGCTTGCGGCGCGATCACGTAGCCATCGATCAAGTGGTAACGCGTGACCGCATTGTCGTCGAACGCTGCGCCCGTGCCGTTACCGACGAACACCGACGCGCCGACGTGGAGCTTCGTCGTCAGCTTGGCTTCGACCGCGATCATGGGAATCACGCCAAACGCGCGGCTCGGCTTCACCGGCGCGTAGTAGCCGCTCGAGGTCGGCGACACGCCGAGGAAACGACCGCTCTGATCCCACGGCGCGAGCTCGAACTGCGTGCTGAGCAGCGACAGGCCCATCGACACGTAGACGACCCAATCGTCCTGCAGTACGAGGCCAGCGGGGTTGTGATAGATCGACGACGGATCGTCGGGCCGACCGATCACCGCGCCCATCGCAGTGCGCCGCACGCCGATCTCGGGAATGCCGAAGCCACCTGCTCGCGCAGTGCTCGCCGCGAGCAATGTGATCAATAGCAGTCGCTTCACCTCCCCCGAGTACCGCGCGGCCCCAGGAGCGTCCATCATCAACCGAACGTTGTCGCTATCTATTCGGATCTCAGCGCGGCCTGGACCGCGCTCGGCGCTGGCAGCTTCGCATCGCGAAATGCGCGGGCCATCGCGATCGGGCTGCCGTAGCCGACCAGCGTCGCGACTTCGCCCACCGAGGCCTCCGGACCGGAGAGCAGCAGCACCGCGACGCGCAGGCGCAGCACCAGCAGCGCATCGCGAAACCCGTTGCCCACGCCGAACGTGTTCGCGAGCTCCTTCGCGTCGCGACCGACCTGGCGCATCGACATCTCGAGGCTGCCGGCGAGCTGCTTGAGCGAAACCGTGCCCCCGTACGTCTCGTAGAGTGGGCGCAGCGCCCCCCACAGCCGGCGGTAGCGCTCGGGCTCCTCGTGAATGCGCACGGCCGGGCGCGTGATGCCGACCGAGGCCAGCGCATCGAACACCTCGCCGATCGCGGTCGGTTGATCCAAAACGCGGCGCGCGAGATCCCAGAAGCTTGCCGGCAGCGCGAGGCGCCCCGCGGCCATCCCGATCGGCGCCACGATATCCTCGCGGCTGAAGCGCAGGTGGATGACATGGACCTTGTCGCCAGCCGTGCGGAACGTGCGGGAATTCGGCCCGAGCCGCTCGATCTCGTCGTCGGCGAGGATGACGCCGACCGGGCCATCAATCGCCTCGCCGACCGCCGGCTCATAGCGGCCTCGGACGATCAGAAAGACGTGACCGACCGGCTCGGCTTTGCCGGCGACCGTGGCGGCGAACCGCGTGTCGTAGGCAAGCCGATCGCGACGCACGATCGTGCCGCGCACCGAGCGCTCGAGGACGAGCGTGGTGTGCATTCCCGCGTTCCCGATCCGGATCTCGGAGGTCGCGGTGAGCACGGTTTTGATCGTACGCCTGGCCCGCGGGGCCGTACACTGCGCCATGGACCTTGTTTGGCGCCTCGGCGCGCGCATTCCTGCCGCCGACTACCGGGTCTTCGAGACCGCCTTCGTGGACGGGGTCCACCCGCAGACCGGCGAGACGAAGCGGTTCTCGCTGATCGAGGCGGTCGACTGGGTCAACGTGATCGCGATGACACCCGAGCTGCGCGTGGTCCTGATTCGCCAGTTCCGCGTCGGAGCCGAAGAAGTCTGCCTCGAGATTCCGGGCGGCATGATCGACCCGGGCGAGGCGCCTGCCGAGGCTGCCGCCCGCGAGCTCGCCGAGGAGACCGGCTACACCGCACCCCACTGGGAGCAGATCGGTGACATCTCACCCAATCCCGCGATCCAGACCAACCGGCTGTACACGTTTCTCGCCCGGGATGCCGTCCAGACCAGCGCGCCCCGGCTCGAAGGCTCCGAGGTGATCGAGACCGAAACGGCGACGTTGGCCGAGTGCCACGCCGCGATCCGCGACGGCCGCATCGATCACGCGCTCGTCCTCGCCGGGTTCGCCCACCTCGCGTTTAGGTGACCCCGCGGTCCGAGCGTATAAATGCTAAAACCGCGGCCATGTCCGCGAAGACCACCTGCCCCATCACGCTCCCGAAGTTTCTCGAGAAGGCCGAGCCACTCAAGATCTCGATCAACGGTCAGGACATGCTGGCCGAGGTGAAGCAGTTCTCGACCGGCTCGTTCGGCTGGTACATGAACCAGAAGACACTCGTGCAGATCGATGGCAAGGCCGTGTCGGTTCAGATCGGCATGAACATGATCATTGTCGGCAGCAAAGACGCAGAGAAGTCCGAGAAGTAGTGATGGCCTCGACACGGATCGCGCTCATCTTCGGCGGTCAGGTTGCCGTCGGTTCCAAGGTCACCATCGAGGGCTGGGTACGGACCCGGCGCGATTCGAAGGCGGGGCTCTCGTTCGTGGCGATCCACGACGGCAGCTGCTTCGAAGCGCTCCAGATCGTCGCACCGCAAGAGCTCGCGAACTATCAGAGCGATATCCTCCGGATCACGACGGGCTGCTCGGTCCGGGCGATCGGCGAGGTCGTCGCATCGCAGGGCAAGGGACAGCGCGTCGAGGTCCGCGCGGATTCGCTCGAGGTGATCGGCTGGGTCGATGACCCGGATCATTATCCCATGCAGCCGAAGCGGCACACGATGGAGTACCTGCGCGAGGTCGCTCACCTTCGCGTGCGTACGAACATCATCGGTGCGGTCACCCGCGTGCGTCACACGCTCGCGATGGCGGTCCATCGGTTCTTCGATCAGCAAGGCTTCTTCTGGATCCACACGCCGATCATCACGGCGTCAGATGCCGAGGGTGCAGGCCAGATGTTCAAGGTCTCGACCCTGGACTTCGCGAACCTGCCTCGCACGCCCGAAGGCAAGATCGATTACGACAAGGATTTCTTCGGCAAGGAGGCGCGGCTCACGGTCTCGGGCCAGCTCAACGTCGAGACCTACGCGATGGCGATGTCGCGCGTGTACACCTTCGGCCCGACGTTCCGCGCGGAGAACTCGAACACCCGGCGGCACCTCGCCGAGTTCTGGATGATCGAGCCGGAGATCGCGTTCGCGGATCTGAACGACGACGCGCAGCTCGCCGAGGATTTCTTGAAGTTCATCTTCAAGACGTTGCTCGAGGAGCGCAAAGACGACATGGAGTTCTTCGCGAAATTCGTCGACAAGGACTGCATCACCCGGCTCCAGTCGATGGTCGAATCGAAGTTCGCTCGGCTCGACTACACCGACGCCATCGTGGAGCTCGAGAAGGCGAAGCAGAAGTTCGAATTCCCGGTAAAATGGGGCATCGATCTGCAGAGCGAGCACGAAAAGTATTTGACCGAGCACGTGATCAAAGGCCCGGTCGCGGTCATTAACTATCCGAAGGACATCAAGGCGTTCTACATGCGCCAGAACCCGGATGGAAAGACCGTCGCGGCCATGGACGTGCTCGCCCCCGGGATCGGCGAGATCATCGGTGGCAGCCAGCGCGAAGAGCGGCTCGACGTGCTCGACGCGCGGATCACCGAGATGAAGCTGAACCCGGCGGACTACGGCTGGTATCGCGATCTGCGTCGCTACGGCACGGTGCCGCACGCAGGCTTCGGCCTCGGCTTCGAGCGCGCGATCATCTACGCGACCGGCATCGAGAACATTCGCGATGTCATTCCGTTCCCGCGCGCACCTCGCCAGGCCGAATTTTGAGCTGGGTGCTCGACGTCGAACGCACGTACGTCGCTGCGGCGACGCACCGCGCGGCGCTCGTGCAGGATGGCAGCGACCGGTTCATCGCGGCGACCGGTGCGGTGGCTTCGCATTTCCTCGCGGTTGGATCGCCGCGCAGCCTCTCGCTGATCTGCGACAGCGATGATCAGGTCGCGCTCGCAGTGCTCTCGCTCGAAGCGCACCGCGAGTGGTTCAAACCGACCGACCTTCGCTGCACGAGCAAGGCGGTCGCCGCCACGGTCGGCGGGCGCGTGGTCTCGCTCGCCGAAGCGCTCGCGGTCGATATCGTGTGCGTGCACGGCGCGAGCGTCACGATCGCGGCAGCGCAACTACGGCGCGGCACGCACGTCAATCTGCTCGGCGATCCAGATTGCGCCGATACCGAGCTACTGCAGCTCGCGACCGTCGTCGATACCGCGGCGCTGTGTCAGATGGCGGCAGGCTTCGTCGACGGCCGTCAGCTCGACGAGCTCACGGTGTTCTGCCGTCGTTGATCACCAACCGTTTGCGCGCAACCAGCGCTCGAGGCGCGCCGCATAGACGAGGTCGAGTAACGTGATCGCCTTCTTGTCATGGGTGTGAATCTTCAGCGTCGTGCCGGGATAAGCCATCACGATATCGGGGTGATGGTCCATCTCGTCGGCGAGCTTCGTCGCGTACGCGACCGCGTCTCCACACGAGGCCATCCCTTTGGCGCCCGCGAGCACGAGCTTGAGGTCGAGCCCGTCGACGGACCACCGCGCACCGAGTTGGACGACCTGCTTTGCGATCTCATCTTTGCTGACGTTCGGGCCGATGGTGTTGCTGGCCAGGGCATCGAGGTCATCGCTCATCGCGAATACGCTAACGCGTACGCGCCACGCACTCAAGTGCGCGCTACCCTCCACCGGCCATGAACCTGTTCGAGCTCACCGTCCCACAGCTCGCGAAGACCCTACGCAACGTCGATCGCTGGCTGAAGTCCGCGGAGCAGTATGCAGAGCAGCGCAAGTTCCCGGTCGACAACTTGATCGGTGCGCGACTCGCGCCGGATCAGTATCCGCTCGTCCGTCAGATCCAGACGATCTGCGACAACGCGAAGTTCATCCCGGGTCGCCTGTCCGGCAAGGAGTGGCCCGCACACGCCGATACCGAGACCACGTTTGAACAACTCCACGTGAGAATCACCGCCGTGTCGACCTATCTCGAAACGTTCAAACCGGCCGATCTCGAAGGCTCTGCCGAGCGAAAAATTTCCTTACCATGGATGCAATCGAAGTGGATGACCGGAATCGAGTACGTGACACAGTTCGCACTCCCGAACTTTAACTTTCACACCACGCTCTGCTACGCGATCCTGCGCCACAACGGCGTACCGCTCGGGAAGAACGACTTCATCGGCGGCATCCCGATGCGCGACTGAAACCACTTAACAAAATTCGGGCCGAGCCCGCTACCGGTGTGGCCATGGTGGCAATGGGCCGTCCCGTCCGATTGGATGATCTCTTCCTGTTGCTGTTCGAGCGCCTGGTGCCCGGTGCTCGGTGCTCGGTGCTCGAGCTCGAGATGCAGCCGCTCGGCGAGTGCAACGCGGATCGCCGCAGCTACCAGACGCCGTTGGCGCCGATGAAGTCGTACGGATAGCCGAGCGGAAACGTCGAGGCCTTGTCGAGCACGTCGACGTGGTTCGCCGCGAGCTCGAGATCCGCGGCCGCGAGGTTCGCATCGAGCTGCTCGATGTTGCGCGCGCCGAAGATCACCGAAGACACCTGCGGCTTCGCGAGCAGCCACGCCAGGCTGACCGCGGAGGGCGTGCTGTCGATCTCGCTCGCGATCGCGCGCACCGCCCCGATGATCTTCCAGTTGCGCTCGTTGTCCCAGCGCTTGTACCGGTCGCCGTTGCCGAGCCGCGTGTCGGCGGCCGGCGGTTTGCCCTGCTCGTACTTGCCCGAGAGAAATCCCGAAGCGAGTGGCGACCACGGCAAGATGCCGAGCCCGGCGGTCCGGCACAGCGGCACGTGCTCGCGCTCGATATCGCGCACGACCAAGCTGTACTGCGCTTGCAACGTCACGAAGCTCGCGAGGTGGCGAGTCCTGCTCTCCCACAAGCTGTTCGCGAGCCGGTACGCCGCATAGTTCGAGCAACCGGTGTAGACCACCTTGCCTGCGCGCACGAGATCATCGAGAGCGCGCAGCGTCTCCTCCTCCGCGACCGCGATGTCCTGCGCGTGAATTTGGTAGAGGTCGATGCGATCGGTCTTCAATCGGCGCAGCGAATCCTCGCAGCACTTGATGATGCGATAGCGCGAGCCGCCGCTCCTGTTGGCGCCGTCGCCCATCGTGAAGCGAAACTTCGTCGCGATCACCAGCTTGTGACGCTGCCCGCTGTTCGTGAGCCACGTGCCGAGCACGCGCTCGGACAGGCCGTCCTGGCCATAGACGTCGGCCGTATCGATGAAGTTGATGCCGGCCGCCACTGCGCGATCGAGTACTCCGAACGCGGTCGCCTCGTCCGAGCCGACCTTGTGCATGGAGGAGCTCTCGTCGGCTTCGCCGAAGGTCATCGCGCCAAGACAGAGATTCGAGACCTTCACGCCAGCCGCGCCGAGGTTCCTGTATTTCATGCCGGGAACCTAGCACTCGTGGTAATCCGTGAAGGTGAACGCCGTCGCCACTGAGCAGGCACAGAGCTGGCGATCGATCTACCTGAACGCGCTCACGATCCCGTTCTGGGGCGTGCACGTGCTCGCGATCGCGGGCATCGTGCTCACCGGATTTTCGTGGACCGGCATGCTCGTCGCCGTCGCCTGCTACGTGCCGCGGATGTGGTTCGTGACCGGCGCGTACCACCGATACTTCTCGCACCGCACGTACAAGACCTCGCGCTGGTTCCAGTTCGTGCTCGCGCTCGGCGCGCAGTGCACCGGTGAAAAAGGCGCGCTGTGGTGGGCCGCGCATCATCGCGTACATCATCGGCTGAGCGATCAGCCCGGCGACATCCATTCGGTGATCCAGTCCGGCTTCTGGTGGTCACACATGGGTTGGTTCCTGGCGCGCGATCTCGAAGATGTCGATTACTCCCGGATCAAGGACTTCACCAAGTATCCCGAGCTCGTGTGGCTCGACAAGCTGTGGATGGTGCCGCCAATCGTGATGGGCGTGCTCGCGTTCGTGATCGCGGGCTTCTGGGGCCTGGTCTGGGCGTTCGCGCTACCGCAGGTCATGTGCTGGCACGGCACATTCACGATCAACTCGCTCTCGCACGTGTGGGGCGCCCGCCGCTACAAGACCGGCGATGACTCGCGCAACAACCCGGTGCTGGCCGTGATCACGCTCGGCGAGGGTTGGCACAACAACCATCACCACTACCAGGTCAGTGCGCGCAACGGCTTCTTCTGGTGGGAGTACGACATGACGTTCTACGTGCTCAAAGCGATGTCGGTGGTGGGCTTGGTCTGGGATCTCCACCCCGTGCCGGAGCACATCCGCGCAGATATCGCTGCAGAGGACGAGTCCTCTGCGCTCGCAGCCTAGTGCAACTCCCACCCGCCAATATTCAGCTCCGTCGCGCGCAGCTCGTGCTGATGCTCGCGATCCTCGTGCCGACGATCCTCATGACCGGCGTCGGCGTCATCTTGCTGTCGTTGCGCAGCAACGCCGTGACCACGCTGATCTCTGGCCTGCTCGTGCTGACCTTTTGCACCTCGGGCATCACCGGTTACATCCTGGTCTCGATCTTCGTGACGAAAGGCGCCGGCCTCGCGCGGATCCAGAACGACTTCACCTCGGCGGTCTCGCACGAGCTGCGGACGCCGGTGACCTCGATCCGGCTGTTGCTCGAATCGCTGCGCGATGATCGCTTGAACGAGAGCGATCGCCGCGATGTCCTGACCCTGCTCGCGCGCGAGACCCAGCGGCTCGAGACGCTCGTTGGGCGCGTGCTCGAGCTCTCGAAGCTCGAGGCCGGCCAGCACGTGTGGTCCCGCGATCCTGTCGATGTGCGCCACCTTGTCGACGAAGCGATCGCGATGTTCGATGCGCACTCGCTTTCGAATCCGACACCGGTCTCGATCGATGTCGAGCGCGGCCTCGTCGCGATCGGTGACAGGGAGACGCTCGTGCGCGCGCTCGGCAACCTGCTCCACAACGCGTGGAAATACACCGGCGAGCACAAGACGATCGGGATCGAGGCGCACGCGGCCGGTCGCAACCTCGAGATCATCGTGCGTGACAATGGCATCGGCATCGAGCGAGCCGATCAGGGTTCGATCTACGAGCAGTTCAAGCGCGGTCGCGCGATCCACGATAGCGGCATCCCAGGCGTTGGCCTCGGCCTCGCGTTCGTGCGGACGATCGTCAAAGGTAACCGCGGCAAGATCGATTTTGTCTCCGAGCCCGGCAATACCTCGTTCCGGATCCGGCTCAGGCGCCAGCGCGAGGCCGAAGCGGATCGCAACGACGTCCCGGTGCCGTCGTGATCCTGATCGTCGAGGATGACGAGGCCATCGCAACGGGTCTCGCACTGAACCTCAAGCTCGCTGGCCGGCAAACCGTGATCGCGCGTGACGGTGACGAAGCGATCACGCGCGCGACCGAGCAAGACTTTTCGCTGGTCCTGCTCGATATCAACCTGCCCAAGAGGAACGGGCTCGAGGTCATGGCCGCGCTCCGCGATGCCGATAACCTCGTGCCGGTGATCGTGCTCTCGGCGCGCGATGGCGAATACGACAAGGTCGCGGCGCTCCGGCTTGGTGCGGACGATTACGTCACCAAGCCGTTCGCACTCGCGGAGCTGCTCGCGCGGATCGATGCGGTCTTGCGTCGAGCGCAACCGGCGGTGGTGGCGCCCGCGGTGATCGCGCCACCGATCGAGCTCGAGCTCGGCTTTGATGACGTCGCGATTGATCTCGCGCAGCGCGTGGTCACCCGCGCGGGTGCGGGTGTCGAGATCAAGCTCACCCATCTCGAGTTCGAGCTGCTCGTGTTTTTCGTTCGTAACCCGAACCAGGTCTACGCGCGCGCGCAGTTGTTCAGCCTGGTGTGGGGACAATCGGCGGGCTCGGTGCGCACCGTCGACAACTTCGTCGGCCAGCTACGAAAGCGGTTCGAGCACGACCCGGAGCTGCCGCAGCACTTCATCACCGTGCGCGGCTCCGGCTATCGCTTCGATCCATAGTAGGCTGGGAGGTCGCGACGTCCCGCCGGCGAAACCTGCTCCGATCTCAGGCCGCGAGGTCTCGAATTCATGGCGCCACGTTTGCCGATGACGCGTCGATCGTCCGCGGCGAGATCGTACCCGCGACAACCGAGGTCGTTCCCTCCCTGCCGATCGCAGCGGTTCGCACGATTGCACGGCGGGTGAGCGCGCGTGGATGTAAGCTGGGGCATGACGATCTTCGCCAAGATCATCCGAGGCGAAATTCCCTGCCACAAGATCTACGAGGACGAGCACGTCCTCGCGTTCCTCGATATCAGCCCCATCGCGCGCGGTCACACGCTCGTGATCCCGAAGGAAGCGGCGGCGACGTTGGATCTGTTATCCGACGACGCCGCTGCCGCGATCGGCCGCGTGCTACCGCGCCTGTCACGCGCCGTGGTGGCCGCGACCGGCGCGACCGCGTTCAACGTGCTCCAGAACAACGGCGCGATGGCGCACCAGGCCGTGTTCCACGTGCACTTCCACATCATCCCGAAGCTCGACGACACGAGCGGGCTCGGCGTCGGCTGGCCGACCGTTACGCTCGAGGATGGAGCGGAGCTCGCGAAGGCGATCGCGAGCAAGCTGTGAAGCTCGCGCTTATTCTCTGCGCGACGCTCGGCTCGGGTTGCCTCTACACCACGTATGTCGCGCAAGCCGCGCACGGTCAGTTCGAGCTGCTCGGCAAAGCGAGGCCGATCGAGGACGTCATCGACGATCCGGCGACGCCGCTGCGCACGGCGATGATGCTCGCCGAGATACCCGAGATCAAACTCTACGGTCGGAGCTACGGCCTCCGCATCCGCCGCAACTACGAGGCGTACTCGATGCTCGGTCGCGCGGCCGCCGTCTGGTTCACCGGCGCGGCAGATCCGGTCGCTTTCAAGCCGCGGCGCTGGTGCTTTCCGATCGTCGGCTGCTTCGCCGGCCTCGGCTGGTTCGACCAACAAGATGCGATCGAGTTCAAGCAAAAGCTCGAGAGCGAGGGTGACGACGCGATCGTGCGACCTGCCGCGGCGTACTCGACCGGCGGGTGGTTTCCCGATCCGGTGCTCTCGACCATGCTAGGCGGTGGCGACGATGCCTTGCCCGAGCTCGCCAACGTGATCCTCCACGAGTCCGTCCACGCGACCGTGCTCGTGCCCGACGAGCCGTTCTTCAACGAGAGCTTTGCCTCCTACATCGCCGATGCGCTGACCGATCACTGGATCGAGCTTCATTTTGGCCCCGGCTCGCCGGAGGAGCTCGCGTGGACGCTCGGCCAGGCACTTCATTATCCGCGCACCGTGCGCACGATGGCCGCCTACGAGGCCCTCAAGCAGGTCTACGAGGGCCCGCTGTCCCGTGACAAGAAGCTCGTCGAGAAGGCAAAGATTATCGACGAGCTCGTCGATGATCTGAAGCTGCGGACCCGGCCGAACAATGCCTCGCTCACCGAGTCTCGCGTATATAACGGCGGCGCCGCCCCGATCCTCGAGGCCCACCGCGCCTGTGGGGACCTAGCCTCGCTGCTCCGCGCCGGCAAGACGCTCGCGCGTCGCGACTTCGCCAAGACGCTGCAGGACGACCTCACGCCGATCTCGAAGCTCCTTGCCGAGCGTTGCCGTGCCGCCAAGCACTGACCAGCTGCTCAGGTAAAACGGTTGGTGTTCAAACGATCACCGCCGAAAATTGGCTCGCGCTCGCGCTGATCGGCACACTATTGGTCGGGGGTTTCATGCGCTCGTTTGCGATCGTTGCGTGCTCGCTCGTTCTTGCCGTCACGGTCTCCACAGAGGCCAGCGCAGAGGCGAAACCCAAACGCGAGGCTCATCACGCCGCGAAAGAGAAGGCCAAGCGCTCCGCGCGTGCGCGCTTCCAAAAGCCGCTTGGGCCGCGGATTCGTGCCTCCTACGTGATCCGCGGTGCGGTCGAAGGCCAGAGCCTCGGCCAGCCGTGGCAAGGCAAGCTCCACGATCCGACCCAGCTCGAACAGGGCGATGGCTACGTGATCCGTCGCCCGTATCGCGCGTTCGGCACCAAGACCACCGTGCAGTTCATCCACCACGCGATCACCGATCTGCGCGAGCAGTTCCCCGAAGCACACTTGTTTGCAGTCGGCGACATCTCGCAGGAGTCCGGCGGTCAGATCACGCAGCACCGCTCCCACCAGTCTGGTCGCGATGTCGACATCGGCCTCGTCTACAAGGCGAAACCCGCGAGCTTTCCCGAGGACTTCATCCCGGCGACTGCCGACAACCTCGATTGCGAAGCGACCTATGCGCTGGTCAACGAGTTTGCCGAGACGGCAAACGAAGACGGCGGCGCGCAGGTGATCTTTCTCGACTACAACGTCCAGGGACTGCTCTATCACTGGGCCAAAGATCACGGCGAGGACGAGACGATCCTCGAGCATCTCTTCCAGTATCCGAGCCGTGGTGGCAGTGATGCGTTGGTCCGGCACATCCCGAACCACAACAATCACATCCACGTTCGCTTCAAATGCCCGGGCTCTGACACGTCGTGCCGTGATTAGCGTTCCGGACGCCCTGGGTCTTTGGCGCTGATCCTGTCCGGGGCGATCGATTCCACTCGGTTGCGCTGATCCGATCGGAACTGCAACTAGCGCTTCATCATGATCGGCACCGGCTTCAGCGTGCCGGCCTGCACGTCGACGACGAACCGGCCGCTCTGCAACGTGACCGCCTCGACGTGTAGTGCCCTCGCCTTGTCGACCGCGCGGCCGAGATCCTTCGCGACCTCGAACGCGCGCTTCTCGGCTTCAACGGGTGAGGTGATCGTCCCGCCGTTGAGCGCGTAGATCACGTGGGTGTGGATGATCACGCCGTCCTCGCCATAGAGGACGATCGCGCGACTCTGCTGACCCGAGGCCATCGCTTTTGCAATAGGCATGGTCTCAATCCCAGATCATCGCTTGGAGAACAAAGCTCGCGAGTACACCCCAGCCATCACCACAGCCGAGGCCGTGCGCGAAGGTGACGCGCGAGACATTCGGCTCGGTGATCGCACCGACGACACCGTTGTACCCGGTGGCGATCACGGTCTCGTTGCCCTTCACGTAGCTGCGAATGCCGGCGAACGCGTACGCATTCGCAGAGTGCTGTTGATACATGCTCAGGTTCGCCGATGCGGAGACGAAGGACGGCGGCATGTCGATATCGATCGACCACGAGCCTTCCTGGCCATTGGACGCAAAGCTGTCCCATGCGCTGTTGAAGAGTGATTCCGCCATGCAGTGATCACATCGCCTGCTCACGCGGTCGTCAACGAGCGTGTTCTTCTCAGCGCGCGCCTACGCACGCGCGCAGCAGTGCTTCGAGAGCTTGCCAGAGCCGCACGAGCACGGCGCATTGCGTGGCACGCGGGCATCGATCATCCGGTGGACCGACGAGCACAGCAACTCCAGGCCGGCGTTCGGGCGCAGCGCGTGGTGCAAGGCGCCACGCATCGGCTCCTGTTCTTCGAACGTCGCCTCGGTCTGGAGGTGCTCGAAGTACTGGACCTTGCCGTCACCCTCCGGACCGCACGCCACGTTCGTCTCGAGCGCGTGGACCTTGCGACAGCGCGCTGGTCTCGCATCGTAGATCGTACACGAGCCCTCGTGATTGAACGCGCACATCGCGTGCTGCTTGCGCAGCTCCATCGCCGCCGCGTTACGCACTTCGTCGGTGCGCGCCTTCTCGAGCGCTTGGCCCGCGCGTCCAATCGCCTTCTTCCACACCGGGTAGGCCGCCGCGAACTGCGCGCGGACCTCGGGGCGCTCGCCGAGCCATGCTGCGACCGCGACCGCTTCGCCTTCGGACGCCAGCAGCGGCGACGCGCAGCACGCGCTGCATCCCTCCGAGCACGCGATCGTCAGCCCGCGTTCGGCCGCCTCGGCGCTGCGCGCGTCGATCGCCGCATCGAGCTGCGCGTGCATCACCATCACGAGGCCCGCCACATCGGCGGCCTGGATCACGGGCAAGCGCACGCGTTCGCCGGCTTGCGCCGCACGGATCGCGGCGCCGAGCGTGCCCGCAATCTTCGCGAGCCGTTCGCTGTCGCGCGCGATCAACTGCGAATCTTGCGGAGGAGGTCGCCGGCCTTCGAGATGATGCCGTCGCCGTAGAGGTTCTTGATCATGCCGCGCAGCTGCTTTGGCATGTCGCCCTTCTGGCGGAAGCTCATCATGTTCATCGGCAGCGAGAACGATTGCTCGGCGGTCGCCTTCACGCGCGAGAACTCGCGAATACCTTCCTCACCGTGAATCCGGCCGAAGCCCGAATCGCCGACACCACCGAACGGCAGGCCGTAGATACCGGCAAAAGCCATCACGGAGTTGATCGACGTCATGCCCGCACGCATGCGATCCGCGATCGAGCGCGCCGACTTCTTCGCGAACACGCTCGAGCCGAGGCCAAACTTCGAATCGTTCGCGAGCCGGATCGCTTCGTCGACCGATTTGACCTTCTGGATCGGGATCACGGGACCGAACGTCTCCTCGACCATGATCTTCATCCCGTGGTTGACGTTCGTGAGCACGGTCGGCTGGATGTAGCTACCGCTGATCGCGCCCGGGCCACCGGTGTGAACCTTCGCGCCCTTTTTCACCGCGTCCTCGAGATGATCGCGCACGATGGTGATCTGCGATTCCGAGGTCATCGCACCGAGGTGGCCGTCGTCGCCGCCGACCTTGAGCTCCTTGACCTGCTTGACGACCTCGTCGACGAATCGGTCGTGGATCACGTCGCTGACGTAGACGCGCTCGATCGCGACGCATGCCTGGCCCGCGTTCGAGAGCCCGCCGTAGACCGCGGCCTCGGCTGCCTTCTCGAGATCGGCATCGTCGGTGACGATCATCGCGTCCTTGCCACCGAGCTCCATCAGCACCGGCGTGAGGCGCTCCGCGGCCGCGAGCATCACGCGCTTGCCGGTCGCGGCGCTGCCGGTGAACGAGAGCTTGTTGACCGCGGACTTCGCGAGCGCAGCGCCCGTGGAGCCAGCGCCGGTCACGACCTGCAGCAAGTCCGGCAGCGCGAACGTGCGCGCCGCGATCTTCTCGATCTCGAGCGCGATCAGCGGCGTGAGCTCGCTCGGCTTCCACACGACTGCGTTGCCCGCGGCGAGTGCATACGCGATCGAGCCCATCGGCGTGTTGATCGGGAAGTTCCACGGACCGATCACGCCGACCACGCCGAGCGCGTGATACGAGATCGTCGCGCGGAAGTTAGCGAGCAAACCCGACGAGACCTTCTTCGTCGCGAGTGCCTTCTCGGCGATGCCCGCGGCGTGCTTGAGGTGACCGAGTGACATCATCACTTCGGTCAGCGCTTCGTACTCGGGCTTGCCGTTCTCGCGATGAAGAATATCGGCGAGCTTGTCAGCCTCGGCAGCGAGCGCATGGCGAAAGGCGTCGAGCTCGTTCGCGCGCGTGCCGCAGCTACGCGTCGACCACGTCTCGGCGGCGATCTTCGCGCGCGCGACCGCCGCATCGACATCCGCAGCGCTAAAGATCGGCACGCTGCCGAGCAAGTCACCGGTCGCGGGGTTGTAGCTCGAGAGCCGCTCTTGGTTGCTGTTGCTCGTCGTCGAGGGAGTCGCCATGGCCGCGACCATGCCACGACCGACCTCGCTTCAACAAAGGAGATTTTCGTCGCAGATTGCCGCTACGGTGACGCGGTTGGAGCGTCGTGCGCTTCGTGCATCGCGAGACCCACGCCAGCAGCGAGGCCCGCGAGCATGAGGACGATTAACAAAAGCCAACCACGGTTCGAGCGCAGCCGGTAGTCCACCGCCGCGGTCGGGACCCGTGTCGCGCTGCCGTCATGCTGCAGCGGCTTGATGCCCGTCGACCAGCCGAGCTTCTCGTCGATCAACGGCTGGGCGCCCGGCTCGCTCAATGGTTCGCTGCCGAGGCGCGCCATGTTGGTCTGCGCGGCCCCGGGATTCACGCTGATCGGGACCTGCGGGACTGGCGTTCGCGATTCGAACGGCAGTGCCCGCTGCGCGAGCGGGCGCGGCTCTCGCGGGTCTTGCCAGGCACTCGGATCGGACGGCACGGGCGAGCGCGACATTATCGACGCACCTGCGGGTGGCACGGCAATCGGCACGGCAATCGGCACGGCCATCGGCATCGTACCGCCGGTCGCGCGCCCGACTTGGCTGCGCTCGTTTGCGGTGTAGCCGCGCTCGATCGCCCGATCGCGATCGTCGACCGCGATCGTCTTCTCGTTCTCGTCGTCCATCTCGCTGGAGTCGGTGGACGCGCCATCGGAGATCTGCGTGCGATCGGTCTGCTCGACCCACGGTTCCTTCTTGGCGCCGAATAGCTGCGCCATGAACCGACCCATCGCGGTGTTCGAAGCGGTGAGCTTCGCGCGCACCGCGAATGCGTCGAGCGCTTCGGTCATCTCTTGCGCGGTCTGGAACCGCGCGTTCGGATCGTTCGCCATCGCGGTCAAGATGATCGCTTCGAGCTCGCGTGGATAACCAGCGACCACCACCGATGGTAGGGTCACGTTACCAGCGACGATCCGCTTCATCGTCTCGAAGTCATCGTTGCCCTTGAACGCCCGGCGCAACGTGGTGAGCTCGTAGAGTACGATGCCGAGCGCAAAGATATCGCTCCGACGATCGATCGGTTTGCCCCTGCACTGCTCGGGCGACATGTAACCGTACTTGCCCTTGATCGTACCGCCGACGGTCTTGGTCGCGCGCTCTTCGGCTTTCGCGATGCCGAAGTCGAGGACCTTCACGCTGCCGTCGAAGCCGACCATGATGTTCGCTGGCGTGACATCACGGTGAACGATGTTGAGCGGCTGACCCTGCTTGCCGTTGCGTTCGTGTGCGTGGTGCAAGCCCGCGGCAGCACCGCTGACGATCATCACCGCGAGCTCGAGCGGAATCGTCCAGCCACGGCGCAGCGTGGTCTCGAGGATCGCGCGGGTGTTCTCGCCGTGGACGTACTCCATCGCCATGAAGTAAGCGCCGTCGGCCTGATCGACTTCGTAGACCTGCGCGATGTTCTGGTGGTTGAGCGTCGCGGCAAGCTTCGCTTCGTCGAGGAACATCGTGACGAAGCGCTGATCACTCGCGCGCTCGCGGAGGATCGTCTTTAGCACCACGTGGCGCTCGAACGCACCCAGACCGGTCTGGCGTGCCAGATAGATCTGCGCCATGCCGCCAGTAGCGAGATGACTGATCACCTCGTACCGACCCACGCGGACAGGGGCCCCTGTGATGGGCTCCGGCGGCACCACCTCGCCAGGATCGGTCGGTTGGCCCAGTGTGTCAAGCCAACGCATTGGCCGGATGCAAAACGTCAAGAACCCCGAAAACGCGGTCGTGTTTATCGGGCTGCTGTCGGTGATCCCCGCACTTGCATCCCAGGAGAGGCGTTCAGCGCGTTCAGCGCGTTCGTAGCGCTTTGATCGGTGCGACGAAGCCGAGCACGATCGCGGCGATGAAGAAGTACGCGCCTTGCTGCATCCGCGGCTCTCCCGCGCTCGGCATCTTCGCGATGAAATAGCCGCCGGCGAGCGCGGTCGTCAAGAGCGAGGTCAGCGTGCTCTTGGCGATCAACTTCGGCGTGCGATTCGCGGCGTACGCACCCGCAACACCGAGGAGCAGCACCATGGTGACGAGGCAACCGACCCATGTCGCGACCGCGCAGCGTTGCCAGAAATCCCCAGCGTTCAACCACGCGAGGCCGGCGGGGCGACAGTCACCATTGAAACAATGGCGCGAGCCCATGGGGCCAACTGCGACCTCACCAACCGTCCACCATTGCCCGATCCACACGGAGACCGCGAACAACGTTGCAGAGAGTAGTGCGACTGCGACGAGCAACCATCTCGATTTCACGACGCCAGTATGTTGATGATCCGTCGCATCACACGCAACCCAAATCTGGCACTGCCTTACATAAGCTCGGAAATCCGCATGCCTACATTGAATCAAAGGGGTTGATCGCCAAAAACTTGGACCTCCATGCATCGGGTGTTGTTCACGGTAACGATCGCAGCAACGGCGGCCGGCGCGTGTGCTGTCACCCCCAAGCCCCTCGCAGAACCGACCGCCCAGGTCGCGACGCCTTGGGCCGTGCAGGTCGAGGCTGATGCGCCGACGCCTGGCCCCGTCGCGATGCTGGTCGCGCGTCTCGCGACGACGTTCGATCTGCACTTCACGCACGACTTGATCGAGCCGACCGTTCATTACGAGGTCGGGCTGCGCGACCTGTTCCACGCGACCTCCGACCGGCTCGTGGCCCTCGCCGCGGCAACGCCCAACGCGATCCCCGACATCACGATCCTCACGACCCAACCGATTCCCCAAGTGCTGAGCTCGGGCTACGGCTGGCGCGACGATCCGATTCGTCACACCTGGAAGTTTCACGGCGGCACCGATTTCCCGTCCGACCCCGGCACGCCGGTCGATGTCGCGGGTGACGGCGTCGTCGCGTTCGCCGGTCGCCAGAACGGCTACGGCAACGTGGTCTATGTCGATCACGGCGGTGGTGTGGTCACGCTGTACGGCCACCTACGTCGGATCGAAACGAAGAAGGGCGACACTGTCGCAGCGGGCGAGCGGATCGGTCAGGTCGGCTCGACCGGGCGCGCCACCGGCCCGCACCTCCACTTCGAAGTTCGCCTCGACGGTCGCCCTGTCGATCCGGTGCTCGCGATGCACGTCGCGGATCTCGAGCGCGCGTCGCCGGCGCTCGGCCACCTCGCATCGTTCGGGCTCTCCCCCGAGATCCAGAAGCGCTCGCGCGCCTTCTCCGATCGCCTCTCGCCTCGCCACGAGAGCCGGACCGAGCGTCGCGGCCGTGGCAAGCGCGAGCAAGTGAACTGGTAGCTCAGAGCTTGTCGAGCGCCGCGCGCAGCATCGGCGCCCGGCGACGACGGATACGGATCGAGGAACGCTTCGAAGTGTGCGACCACCACTTCGCGATCACCGAGCAGCTGCTCGGTGGCCGCCCAGAACGCGTCTTCTTCCGAGACCACCGGGTCGCTCGAACGACCGAACGCGGCCGGCGAGCGCGTCGGCACTACATCCCTCGTGCAACGCGACTGCGCGGCGTGGGACTTACGCGAGCGTGCCGGGATTCATGATGCCGTGCGGATCGAGGACGGCGCGGAGCGAGCGCAGGTATCCGTCGAGCTTCGTCGCGCGTGCACCGAGCAACCAACCACCCGCGGCCGTCGCGACCTTCTCGATCGTCGGAGTGTGCGCTTCGTCGCCGAGCGTGACGAACAACAAGCCGCCATCTGGATCGAAGCGGGAGATGTGCGCCGAGGCGGGCGTGCCCAGCCGCGCCGCTTCCGCGAGTACCGCGCGATACACGATTTGCAACTTCGTCGGGGTGCCCATCACTTGCAGGGTCGGAACCGGCGCAGGGGTGGGCTCGCCCGCGTGCAAGCGGCGCCACCACAGCTCGGCGAGCCCCGTGTCGGTGACCTCGCCGCCTTCGGCGATCACGGCGCTCGTGATGAGATCGCGATCACACGCCGCGAGATCCGTGGGTCCCGCGGTGCCTGCACACATCAACACCTGATCGGGCGCGAGCTCGACGCCGCTGAAGTGGCGCACGACCTCCGCGGCATCGTAGATCCGGATCCCCGACGGTGCGGCCTCTTCGCGCAGGGCGAGATACACCGCGTTGATGGCGGCTTCCATCGAAGGCAACAGGTACGCGCCGAGGAGCCGCGCCTCCGGCACCTTGTGAATGCGCAGCACCGCGCTCGTGATGAACCCGATCGTGCCTTCGCTCCCGCACAGCACGCGCGCGAGATCCGGGCCCGTCGATCGGCGCGGTGCGACGCGCGTATGAACCGTGCGGCCATCCGCGAGCACCGCCGAAACACCGACGACCGCGTCCTCGAAGAAGCCGTGGCGCGCACTCGACTTTCCAGGCGTGCGCACCGCGATGATGCCGCCGATCGATGACGCCAAGACGACCGGCGGATAATCGCCGAGCGAGAGCCCGCGCGGCGCGAGGATCCGCTCGAGCGCTTGGCCGGTGAGCCCGACTTGCGTGTGGACGAGCAGCGAGCACTCGTCGAGCTGGAACACGTGATCGAGGCGCGAGGTCGAGATGAACACGCGCTCGCGATTATCGGCCGAGGCTTCGATCGGCCGGCGGCGCGCACCGATCGGATGGATCGTCGCGCCGAGCTCGCCGGTGCGACGAATCACGTCCGCGACCTCGGCGGCAGAGCCCGGCATGACGCGTAGGCCCGGGTGTTCGCCAAGCTCGTCGGAAACGTAGTCCGGCCCGACCGCCACGACCATCGCGGAGCGCAACGCGCTCATCGCTGGCGCAATCCCATCTTGCCGGGGTTCATCACGCCGTCCGGATCTAGGCTCTGCTTCGCGGCCTCGAACAGCGCCATCGCTTCGCGGTGCTCACCCGCCATGTACGGCGCCTTGAGGAGGCCCACGCCGTGGTGATGGCTGATCGTACCTCCGACGCGCGTCGTCGCTTCGAGCCCATCCCGCCAGATCGCGTCGTACAAGCGCTCGGCGTCCGGCGCATCCGGCGCGTGGCCCGCGAACGTGAAGTAGATCGAGCAGCCATCGGCGTACGCGTGGGAGAAGTGCGCCATCACGAGCGCGTGCCTGGCGATCGCGTTGCGCACCGAGTGATAAAGATCGTGCATGCGATCCCAGCTCGCCGCGACCTCCATCGTGTCGACGAAAGCGCCATCGCGAAACACCGGCGACATCCGATAGCTCACCGCGTAGCGATGGCGCAGCCACGCCCAGCCTGGATCTTCACCGTGATCTTTGGCGCCCGCGGCTTCGAGCTCCGCGAAGGTCAGCGCCGCTTCGACCTCGGTCCGGATCCGCGCGCCCTCGAGCCCGATCACCATCCGGCAGCCGCGTCGTGCCACCTTCTCGACGGCTCCGAACAGCTTGTTGACGACGTTGCTCTTGCCGAGCGCGAGGTTCATCGCAGTGCCGCGCAAGCCCTTGCCCTTCGCGAGCGCGATCATCCGATCGACGAAGCCACGGTCTTCACGCTCCATCTCGGGCCACGCTGGCAACGCGCCCGTCTCCACATCGAGATGCGGCGGCTGCAGCATCTTTTCGCGCTCGTTCGGCGAGCTCGGCTCGTCCGGCTCGTTATGGCTCATCGAGTTGATCAGCGTGTCGAGCTCGTCGTAGAGCCGGATCACCGCGGGGCGCAGCCCCTTCTGGACAACCCGGCGGATCGCTTCGAGCCCCTGCTCGATGCTCTCGACCTCGTAGCCTCGAAACACGCGCTGCTGCGGCGCGGGATTCACGCGCAACCGCGCCGAGGTGATGACACCGAGCGTGCCTTCGCTGCCGCAAATCAGCTGCGTCCAGCTCGGGCCGCGCAAGGCGCGGGTCGGACCATCGGTCTCGATCACGTCGCCGCGCCCCGTGACCACGGTCAGCCCGGCGACGCGATCCTCGACCTTGCCGTACTTCGTCGAGAGCTGGCCCGCAGCGCGCGTCGCCATCCAGCCGCCGACGGTGGAGCAATAGATCGACGAGGGAAAGTGCCCGAACGTGTAGCCGCGGCGCGCGAGCTCGCGCTCGAACCGCTCGCCGTTCAACCCGGCTTCGACATCGCACACGAGCTCGGCCGAGCTGACCGAACGAATCTGCTGCATCCGCTTCATGTCGATCGTGATGCCACCAAGGATCGGCACCGCACCACCGCACACGCCGGAGCCGCCACCGTACGGAACGATCGGAATGCGCTGCTCGCGCGCGAGCTTCACGACCGCGACGACCTCGCGCAGATGCTCCGGCCAGACGACGGCGTGCGGGCGCGGCCCCTGCTGGCCCTCGCGGTACGAGATCAACAGCCGCGGCCACATGTCGCGCGAGTAGGTCTCGAGATCGACCGTGCGCGTCGACACCCGGCGCGGTCCGAAGATCGCTTCGAGCTCGCGTTGCAAACGATCGACGTCGGCTACTACGTGCACGCGCAAACCGTACCAAGTATGGTCGCGCCGTGACACTCCCGACTCTCGATCAAGTACGCACGATCGCCGTGATCGGCGCAGGCACGATGGGTCACGGGATCGCCCATGTCGCGGCCCAGGCCGGCATCGCAGTGCGGATCCAGGACACGTTCCACGGGGCCGCGAAGGCCGCGATCGAGAAGATCGCGAAGAACCTCGCCAGGGGTGTCGAGCTCGGGAAAGTCACCTCCGAAGCGCGCGACGCCACGCTCGCGAGGCTGACCGCAATCGACGCTCTCGGCGAGGTCGCGAAGGACGTCGATGCGGTGATCGAAGCCGTGCCGGAGGTGCTCGCGCTCAAGCGCGAGATCTTCGCCACGCTCGACGCGGTCGCGCCGAAGCACGCATTGTTCGCCACGAACACCTCGTCGCTGCCGATCGCGGACATCGCGAACGGCCTCGCGGATCCATCGCGCCTCGTCGGCATGCACTTTTTCAATCCCGTCCACGTCATGAAGCTCGTCGAGGTCGTGCGCCCGCCGAAGGCCCACCCCGATGCGGTCGCGCTCGCGGTCGCGCTCGTCGAAAAGCTCGGCAAGACCCCGATCACCGTCGCAGATTCTCCGGGCTTTGCCTCGAGCCGGCTCGGGCTCGTGATCGGCCTCGAGGCGATGCGGATGTTCGAGCAAGGCGTCGCGTCGGCCGCCGATATCGATACCGCGATGAAGCTCGGGTACGGCCACCCGATGGGTCCGCTCGAGCTCACCGACCTCGTCGGGCTCGATGTCCGCCTCGGCATCGCTCAGTACCTCGCGACCGTGCTCGGTCCAGGGTTCACGCCGCCGCAGATCTTGATCGACAAGGTTGCCGCGAAGAAGCTCGGCAAGAAGTCTGGCGAGGGCTTCTACCAGTGGTCGGTTGACGGCAAGCGCCTCGCTTAACCGATGCGCTTGAGCAGGCCCTTGAGGGTCGGGCTCGCTTGGCCCTTCGCGAGGCGCTCGCGCTCGTAGCGATACGTCTCGAACGGTGCGGCACGCTCGATCAGGTGGACGTGCGCGCCGAGCGCGGCGGGCAGCGCGAGGTCGAGCTCCCAGATGTCGCCGCACACCAGCGTTTGCTCGAGCGGAAACGTCGTCGCGCACAGCGCCTCGAAATAGGCACCGCGCCGCAAGTACACCGGACGATCGAGCTCGAGCACGCGCACGCCGACCTCGAGCTTGTCGAACCGCGCGCGCTGCTCGGCGGTCAGCTTCGCATCGACGAGCAGCTCCTTGACGAGGAACTTCTGCGCATTACCGAACACGGCGATCGCATCGCGCCGATCCGGCGTGCGGTGAAACAGATCGCCGATCCGATTCATGATCCCGATGCCATCGGAGTTCGAGATGAACGCGACGCGGATCTTGTGCTTGAGCAGCGCCTCGATCACGTCGTGGAGCTCGGGCCGGAACGGCGCGACGTTCTTGGCGTAGACCGTGCGGAACACGTCGGGCGCTTGCTTGCCCTTCTCGCGATATAGCAGCGCCGCCGCTTCGCCCGCGAGGATGTACGGATCGGCCGCGGCCGGAGCCGTCGAAGGAGCATTCATCAGCGTCCAGCCCGCCGTCGGTGACGCCTCGATCAGCATCGCCTTCGCGCGGTCCCAGGCTGCCGGCTCGATGCCCACCGCTTGGCGATAATCGTCGAGGAACTTCGCCTGGATCTTGTCGACCTGCGTGCAGGTGCCATCGAAATCCAAGATCACGTAGCGGATGCGCGGCGCGGGCATGTCCCGCGAAATCTAACTCAGACCATCGCTCTTCGACATGTCTGCGACGAGCTTGCGCATGAACAGCTCGATGTTGCGGCGCAGGTCCGGGTCCTCGCAGACCGGCAAGGCGCGGCGCCAGGTCTCGACGGCGCGCGCGTGCAGACCTTGGCGGAAGTAGAGATAGGCGAGCCGGGTCAACGCCGGGAAGTACTGCGGCTGGAGCTCGACGGTCGATTCGTACTCGTCGACCGCCTCCGCGAAGCGGGAGGCGCGCTGCAGCATATTCGCGAGCATGAAGTGGAGCTTCGGGCTCGACGGATCGGAGACCAGCGCGCCGCGCAACCACTGGATCGCGCCATCGATATCGCCACCGTGATAGCGGCCGATCGCCTCGCGCAGCACGACCTCGTGATCGAGCCGATCTTCGGGCGACAGATCGCGGATCATCCGATGGAGCCGGCGCGCATCGAGCGGCTTTTCGAGATAGCCGTCAGCGGCGTGGCTCTGCAGCACGTCCTCCGGTATCTGCCCCGAATCGACGACCGACGTCGTCACGATCACACGCGTCGCCTCGAGTCGCTTGCTCTTCTTGATCGCGCGACACAGCTTCAAGCCATCGATCTCGGGCGCCGCGACATCCGCGAACACCATGTCGAAGTAGAGATGGGATATCAGCTCGACGGCTTGGGTGCCCGTCGCGGCGGCCTGGCACTCCCACCCGAGCTTCTCGAGCTCGGACACCAGCTGGATCCGTCCGAGAGGATCCGGATCGACGATGAGCGCACGCATCTTCGTCGACGCGTGCGTGCCGGCACCCCGCTCGCCACGCTCGAGATCCGCGGTGATGATCGCGGTCTTGTCGGTGTCGATCGGGTCGCGGTCGTCGGTCGTCGTGTTGACATGCCAATCGCCGGTCAGCGTCGAGCTCGCGAACCCGCTGTCTTCCGACGGGAGATCGGCATCGCTCTCGATCTGGCGCGCCGCATCCTCGGCGAGCGCGCGCTGCGCGAGGCGATGCGCTTCTTCGTTCGTCGTGTGATCGCCCCCGGGATGGATGATCGCGAGGTACGGCCCCGGGTGTTCGGCCTCGTGGCCGGTCAGGTAGGCCTCGCCGTCGCGCCAGCGTCGGAACGCCTGGCGGATCGTGCGCGCGAGCGTGATGTCGAGGGCGATCCGGAGCTCGACGTTCTTGCCGCGCGCCGCGCCGAGCTCGCGCGACGGCACGATCGCGTCCTCGGGCCGTGCCGCTGCGACGACGAGCGTGCGGTCATCTTCGTAGACGACGAGCGCATTGAAGATCCGCGCCCACTCGATCGACACGTGCTGGAGCACGGCGAGCTGGATCGAAGACTCGTCGAGTACGATCGCGGGCCAGCCGGTCTGGGCTGCGAGCGCGGTGCAGAGCTGGCGCTCGGACGCATAGCCGAGCGCATAGATCTCCGAGGCCAATGGGTGGCGACCGCTCTGGCGAGCCAGGGCATCCGACAGGCCGCCGGCGTCGATCGCGCCATGCGCGATCAGCAGCTGGCCGATGGAACCTCTCACTCGAGGAAAAGCGTACCACCGCAACCACCTGAAATCGCGTGCCCCGCGACGCCGACCACTCGACCCGCCAGCAGGTAAGAGGATCGATTCTAGTGGATCATCAGCTAGCGGCTGCTATCCTTCGCTCCCCGATGGGGCCCTTCTCGGGTCGGGCGTTAAAAGCGTGACACTCTGGCGCAGCTGGATAGCTATCAAGATGCCTCGATAAGCGAACCAAGCTCTTAGAATCCTTCTGGATTCTCGGGGTCACCCTACAGCTGGCACCAGCATTGCTCTTGGCTGGGCACGGAATAGAGGAACTGACACATGAACAGCGAATTCACTATCGGACAGAAGGCTGTCTACCCCGCACATGGCGTTGCGGAGGTGATCGGCATCGAGTCGAAGGAGATCAACACCACGGTGTGCTCCTTCTACGTCTTGAAGGTGCTCGCAACGGGCATGCAGATCCTCGTCCCGCGGGACAAAGCAGATCAGGTCGGCCTGCGCCCGGTCGCCACCACGTCCGAGATCGATGAAGTGTTCGACATCCTCCGCGAGAAGGACGTCCACATCGACAAGCAGACCTGGAACCGCCGCTATCGCGGTTTCATGGAGAAGATCAAGACCGGCTCGCTATTCGACGTCGCCGAGGTCTATCGCGATCTCTATCGGCTCAAGAGCAGCAAGGTGCTCTCGTTTGGCGAGCGCAAGATGCTCGACAACGCGAAGCAGCTGATGGTCAAGGAGCTCGCCGTGGGTCGCAAGTGGACCGAAGAAAAGGTCGAGACCGAGCTCGAAAAGGCCTGCGCGTAACTTGTCTTGAATTCGCGGGCTTGGCCATGGTACGGCGAAGCCCGCATGCAGGTTCACGTCGCTAAGGCAGAGCTTTGGACATTGCCCGTAGACGCCGTGGTTAACCCGGCGAACTCGCTGGGCATCATGGGCGGGGGGATTGGTGGATCGCTGCGCCGCCAAGGGGGTGACGTGATCCAACAGGCCGCGATGGCCGCCGCGCCGATCGCGGTGGGTGCCGCGTTGGTCACCACCGCGGGTCAGCTTCCCGCAAAGAACGTGATCCACGTTCCGACGATGGAAGAGCCCGGCATGATCATCGGCGCTGAAAATGTTCGGCGCGCCGCACGCGCCGCGCTGATCGCCGCGGACCGCAACAGCTTCAAGGTCATCGCGATCCCCGGCATCGGCACCGACCTCGGCAATGTGCCGATCGACGAAGCCGCGCGCGCGATCGTCGAGGAAATTCGTGCGCACCGTCGCCCGAACCCGGAGACGATCTATCTCGTCGACACGAACGAAGAGATGATCGCTGCACTCGAAGACGCTCTGCGCAACGCGCAAGCGAACCTCTAGTCAGTCGCGTCGCAGCGCGCTCACCCGGACGCGTTCGGTAGCCCCTGTGGCATCATGTCGCTGATCGCACGCCGCGCATCACGGTCGGTCAACCGCCCGATCACCCTCGAAAAACGGGGCCGTCTCGGATTGACCCGTGAGACGGTCGCCATATACTGCTCTCGCTTTGCAGCTACAGGCGTACATGCCGGCCGGAGTGGCCATCGTTCTCGCCCTGGCGTTCTGCGGCCTCTTCACCGCGCTCGCGGTGTTGATCGGTCCGAAGGCCACCAACCCAGATAAGCTCAAGCCGTTCGAATGCGGGTCCGAGCCGATCGGTTCGCCACGAGGTCGGTACTCGGTGCGTTTCTACCAAGTCGCGATCTTGTTCCTCGTGTTCGATATCGAGGCCGCCTTCATGTACCCGTGGGCGGTCCTCTACAACAACCTCTCGCACACCATCGGACCCGCAGGTCTACCGACGGTCAGCGTGTTTGGCTTCGCCCAGATGTTGCTGTTTGTCGCGATCCTCGTCGTCGCGCTCGCGTACGTCTGGCGAAAGAAGGCAATCGGATGGGAGTAGAGCTCACCACGACCCGTCTCGAAGATGCCGCTCAGTGGGCTAAAAGCAGCCGGCTCTCGCGCGTTCCCGATTGGGGCCGCAAGTTCTCGTTGTTCACGTACCCGTTCGTCACCGCGTGTTGCGGCATGGAATTCATGTCGGTCGCGGCGCCAAAGTACGACATCGCGCGGTTCGGCGCGGAGTTCCCGCGGTTCTCGCCACGCCAGTCCGACCTCTTGATGATTGTCGGTACGGTCACCGAGAAGCAGGGCCCGGCGTTGAAGCGGGTGTTCGATCAGATGGCCGAGCCCAAGTGGGTGATCGCCTTCGGCGTGTGCGCGTCGACCGGCGGCTTCTATCAGAATTATCACGCGATGCCCGGTGCGGACCAGGTCATCCCCGTCGATGTCTACATCCCGGGTTGCCCGCCGCGTCCCGAGCAGGTGCTCGACGCTCTGATGATGCTGATGGATCGGATCCAAGATGGTCGCGGTCACAGCCAGCTCCGCCTCAAGCGCGAGCAACTGATCGCGCAGAAGAACGAAGAGTAGGTCTTAGCCATGTCGCAAAAAGTCCTCGATGCGTTGATGGCCGCGATGCCTGGCGCTGTCGTCCGCACGGGCTCCGCTCACGGTGACGAGACCGCCTGGATCAAGCGTGACGAGCTCGTCGCCGTCGCCAGGTGGCTGCGCGACGATCCGAAGACGTTATTCGACGCGCCGGTGTTCTGCACGTGCACCGATTGGATCGACTGGAAGCCGCAAGGTCGTCCGCCGAGCGAGGCGTGGAACGAGACCAAGCCGCGCTACACGGTCGCGTACCAGCTGCGCTCGGTCACGCACAAGCACCGTATCCGCCTCGAAGTCGAGGTGCCGGAGAGCGATGCACGCTGTCCGTCGCTCGCCGACGTGTGGCCGGCGTTCAACTGGCAAGAGCGCGAGACGTTCGACATGTACGGCATCCGGTTCGACGGTCACCCGGACCTGCGTCGAATCTATCTCTACGAAGAGTTCGTCGGCTATCCGCTCCGCAAGGACTACCCGAAGGAGAAGCGTCAGCCGTTGGTGCGTCGCGACGACCTCAACCTCAACCCGATCAAGGCTCCGCACGCCGGGGAGCACAAGTAATGGCCGCCGACGCGCGTACGTTGAAACAGTTGGTGCTCGGTCGCAAGGACGTGCAGGACCTCTCGGATATCGAGCAGGAGCTGCCGCCCGACCTGATGACCGTGAACATGGGCCCGTCGCATCCCGCGATGCACGGCACCGTGCGCATCGTGCTGACCGTCGATGGCGAGAAGATCATCAAAGGCGACGTCCAACCTGGCTATCTCCACCGCTGCTTCGAGAAAGAAGCCGAGCACGCGACGTACACGCAGGTGTTCCCGTACACGGACCGCCTGAACTACGTCTCTCCGATGATCAACAACTGCGGCTGGGCGATGGCCGTCGAGAAGTTGATGGGGCTCACCACGAAGATCCCGCGGCGCGCGGAGTACATCCGCGTGATCGTCAGCGAGATGTCGCGGATCACCGACCACCTCACGTGTGTCGGCGCATCTGCCATGGAGCTCGGCGCGTTCACGCCGTTCCTCTATCTGTTGAAGTCGCGCGAGTGGATGTACGAGCTGCTCGAGAAGGTCTCGGGCGCGCGGCTCACGCACAGCTATGTCCGCGTCGGCGGTGTTTCGCAGGACCTCCCGGAGAACTTCGGCCCCGAGCTCACGCAGGTGCTCGATCGCACCGCCGAGGTGATGGTCGAATGCCAGGATCTGTTGAACAACAACAAGATCTTTCACGACCGCATGGCCGGCATCGGCGCGATCACCAGGGAGGATGCGATCCGCACCGGCTGCGTCGGCCCGATCGCGCGCGCTGCTGGCGTCGATTACGACGTGCGGCGCGACTTCCCGTACTCGGTCTATCCCGAGCTCGAGTTCGACGTGCCACTCGGCACCACCGGAGATTGCTACGACCGCTATCTGATCCGGCTCGAAGAGCTAAAGCAGAGCATGCGGATCCTGCGGCAGTGCCTCGTGCAGATTCCCGAGGGTCCGATCATGTCGGACGATCATCGGGTCGCGTTGCCGCCGAAGGCCGCGACGTACAACACGATCGAATCGATGATCCGTCACTTCAAGCACATCATGGATGGTGTGCGGGTCCCCGCGGGCGAGGCTTACTCGTTCGTCGAAGGCGGCAATGGCGAGCTCGGCTTCTTCATTGTCGCCGATGGCACCGGTCGTCCGTACAAGGCGTACTGCCGCTCGCCTTCTTTCGTGCATCTCTCGACCGCAGAGATGTTGTTCAAGGATCACTTCATCGCGGACGTCGTGCCGATCTTCGGCATGATCAACATGATCGGCGGAGAGTGCGACAAGTGAGTGACGTGGCAGCTCCAACAACTCCCCCTGCCCCTGCCCCTGCTCCCGATCACGTCACCCTCACGATCGATGGTCAGTCGGTGACCGTGCCGAAAGGCACGAACGTGCTCGAGGCCGCGAAGCTGCTCGGAAACGACATCTCCGCATTCTGCTACCACCCGGGTCTCCCGATCGTGGCGCAGTGCCGGCAGTGCCTCGTCTCGATCGAAAAGAACCCGAAGCTTCAGCCGAGCTGCCAGCAAGTCTGCGTTGAGAGTATGGCGGTCCACACGACCGACGCGCAGTCGACGCTCGCTCGCAAGCAGCAACTCGAGTTCACGCTCGTCAACCACCCGATCGATTGCCCGATCTGTGACAAGGCGGGCGAGTGCACGCTGCAGCGGCTTTACTTCGATCACGACAACGCGGATTCGCGCGTCGACACGCAGAAGGTCCACAAGGCCAAGGCCGTCGACCTCGGACCCACGATCGTGCTCGATCAGGAGCGCTGCATCCTGTGCTCGCGCTGCATTCGTACGTGCGACGCCGTCGCGGGAGTGCACCAGCTCGAGTTCGCGAACCGTGGCGATCACGAGATCCTCACGACCGCACCGGGCGAGCAGCTCGACAACCCGTACTCGTTGAACACCGTCGATGTCTGTCCGGTCGGCGCGCTGACCTCGAAGGACTTCCGGTTCACGATGCGTGCGTGGGAGCTCGAGGCAACGCCGAGCGTCTGCAATGGCTGCGCGACCGGCTGCAACATCGAGCTCCACCACAAGAACGATCGCGCGTGGCGCATCGTGCCGCGTCACAACGAAGCGGTGAACTCGTACTGGATGTGCGATGAAGGTCGCACGACCTATCACGAGCTTCGCGAAGACCGGCTCGCCGCGGCGGTCGTCGATGGTCTGCCGGCGAGCTGGGACAAGGCTGTGCAAGCGGCGGCGAAGCGGCTCGGCGTGTTCTTGACGCGCGATGCGTCGCAGGTCGGCGTCGTGCTCTCGGCGCTGCACTCGAACGAAGACAACTTCGCGCTCGCCAAGCTTGCGAAGCTGTGGGGCGCGGGTCACGTCTACGTCGCCGGCAAGCCGCTGGTGCCGGCACGGGCCGATGGTCGCCTCCGTGTCGCAGACGTGAATCCGAACGCGACCGGCGTCAAGGCGATCGCCGAAGCGCTCGGGCTCACCTTGCTCCCGACGCTCGAGCTCGATCGCGGTACGCCGGCGAACCTGCGCGCGCTGATCATCCTCGGCGATGTCGTGCCGGGGCTCGATGCGGTCAAGCTCAAGGAGATCGAGATCATCTCGATCGCTGCTCACGAGCGCGGCCCGGTGCCGCATGCGAAGGTCGCGTTGCCGTGTGCGAGCTGGGCCGAGACCGGCGCCACCACCACGAATCAAAAGGGCCTCGTCCAGCGCATGCACGCTGCCGTGACCTCTCCGGGCGCCGCGATCGCGGGCTGGGATGCGGTCGTTCGGCTCGCCGCGGCGACCGGCCAGAAACTCGCGTACGCGCACGCCCGCGACGTGTTCAAGGACATGACGGCGACGGTGCCGGCGTGGAAGGAGCTCACGTGGCAGCGCGACGTTCGTCCGCTCGCACTTCGCTTTGCGGGGAGCCGAGGCTGATGCGCGGCGTATTCGTTCTTCTACTCGCACTCGCGGCGGCCTGCCGCGGCGGCGGCGATCCTGCGTCGGTCAAGGCAGTCTCGTGCGTCGGCAAGGGCCAATTAGCCCGAGCGGACCAGCCGGTCACCGAGGGTGAGCGCCCGGTCATCGCGACCGAGAACAACTTCGTCGCGACCACGATCCTTGGCACCGATGCCGGCTTCACACCGAACGGCCTCGCGATTCATCCGGGAGACATCGTCCGGTTCGAGCCGGGCACCAAGTTCGCGCCCGGTCACGCCTCTCCCGATGCGACCGAGACCGTCGCGCCCAAGTTCACGATTCCAGACACCGCGGGTGAGCCGTCGTGCTTCCAGTTCGCGAGCGCGGGCGAGTACGGCTTTCACTCGACAACCGCCGACGGCACGATCTACGTCCGTCATGGCTGGTCGGAGCTGATCTACGGCGTCCTCGATCACGCCGCGCTCAAGTGGATCTTCTTGATCCTCGTCCTCATCATGCCGCTCGCGTCGCTACTCACCTGGGCCGAGCGTCGCCAGAGCGCGATGATGCAGGACCGTCTCGGCCCGAACCGCGCCCACATCGGCCCGCTCAAGCTCAAGGGCATCCTGCACTTCGTTGCCGATGCGCTGAAGATGATCTTCAAGGAAGACTTCATCCCGGCGAACGTCCACAAGGGCCTGTTCACGCTCGCTCCGTTGATGGCGATCGCCCCGGTGCTGATCGCGTTCTGCATCATCCCTTTTGGCCCGACGATCTACCCGCACGTGGTCCGTGACGTCCTCGATCCGTCGACGTTGAACGCGGCATTGTCGGCGGACTCGATCCGGTTGCAGGTGTTCTCGTGCGACTTCGGCCTGCTCTTCTACTTCGCGGTGCTCACGCTCGCGAACTATGGTGGCACGATCGCTGGCTGGGCGTCCTACAACAAGTGGGCACTCCTTGGTGGTCTGCGCAGCTCGTCGCAGATGATGTCGTACGAAGTGTCGATGGGCCTCTCGCTCGTCGGCGTGTTCCTGGTCTGCGGCACGCTCGAGCCGGGCGCGATCGTGATGAGCGGCGCGACCGAGACGATGTCGGCGGCGAACCCGCTGAATTGGCTGTGGCTGTGGCAGCCGGTTGGCCTCGTGCTGTTCTTCACGGCCGCGATCGCCGAGACCAAGCGTGCACCGTTCGATATCCCGGAAGGCGAGCCCGAGATCATCGGTTACTTCGTCGAATACTCCGGCATGCGCTGGGGTATCTTCTACCTCGCCGAGTTCATCGAGGTCGTGTTCATCGCGGCCGTCGTCGCGACCGTGTTCTTCGGCGGCTGGCAGGTCCCGTTCCTCGATGCGGACGGTTTCCGTGTCGGCAACCTCGGTTGGGTCCTCCACCTCCCGCACGGTGCGGTCGTCGCGCTGCAGTTCGCCGCGTTCGGCCTCAAGGTGATCCTCTTGTGCTGGTTCCAGCTCATGGTTCGCTGGACGCTGCCTCGCTTCCGCGCGGATCAGCTGATGAATCTCGGCTGGAAGGTCCTGCTTCCCTCAGCGCTCGGCTGGATCATGTTCACGGCGCTCATCAAACTTCTCTTCATGGCGTAAGGATTTATGTCGTCATCACACGAGCACGTCGAGGAAGAAGCCGGCCCGAAGATCCTCGCCACGCACACCAGCGCGGGCGGCAAGGTCGTTCGCTCGATCCAGATCGTGCGCCCGGAGGCGCAAGACACCACGTTCCTCGCGGCAGGCGCGAAGGGCTTCGGCATCACGCTCAAGCACTTCGCGAAGAACCTGTTCTCGCCACTGCGTTCGAAGGCCGAGCGGACCAAGGCCGGGGCACCGGACGTGACGAAGGCGTGGAGCGAGATCGAGACCGTTCAGTATCCGGAAGAGAAGGTCACGTACCCGGAGCGGTTCCGCGGCCTCCATCGCTTGCTGATGCGCGACGACGGCAACGTTCGTTGCGTCGCCTGCATGTGTTGCCCGACCGTCTGTCCGGCGCACTGCATCACGATCGTACCGGAAGAGAGCGACTCGAAGAGCGTCGAGAAGCGTCCGGCGATCTTCGAGATCGACGAGCTCCGGTGTGTCGTCTGTGGACTCTGCGTCGAAGCGTGTCCGTGCGACGCGATCCGGATGGACACGGGTCTGCACGCCGGTCCGGTCGAAGATCGTGGTGACGCCGTCGAGACCCTGCAGTCGATGCTGAAACGCGGCATCAGGTCGACGGCCAAGCAAGGTGGCGAAGGTCCGAACTGGCGCGATCACGACCACTCGCACGACGGTCACAGCCACAAGTAAATCTCTCGCGCAGCGCATGACCCACACGGTGCGCACTCCGGATGTTCGACGAGATCGGCGATGCGTTTTTTTCCAATTGACGGATTGGATCGCGATGCGTAGCTTTGTTCTTGAGCATTGACTGCTCGATGCGAGACCCGGGACAAATCAATCTCCTATATTTCTATCCAGGGATCTGCCTCTGATCTGGGTGTGCACGCCTGCTCGTCAGGAAGCCCAAAAGATTACCGCGGAGCCCACCTACTGAAACAGTAGGGGATAGATTTTGTCCTACGGTCGAACAGTCGTGCTCATTATGGGCCGGAGTAGCGAAGAGCTACTCCGGCCCTTCGTTTTTGTTCACGTAGCTCGACACGATCTCGCGTAGGTCGACCGGAGCTACCGGTTTGGTCAGGGTGAGGTTTCCGACCGAGTCGAGGAACGTACCCACCCTGCCGACCAAGACGCCGCCGGTGACGAACACGATGCGCGACACCAGACTCGGCCAGTCGCGCGCGAGCGCTGCATGGAAATCCATGCCGGTCATCTCCGGCATCATCAGGTCACACAGGATGATGTCAAACACCTGGCCGGCCGCGATGCTGGCCACGGCCTCGCGGGCGGCAGTCACCATGAACACGTCGTGATCGGCCTGGAGCACGCGGGTGATGGCTCGACCGATTGCCGGCTCGTCATCGATGACCAGCACGCGTCCGCGCCGCTTGGGCGCCAGTTGGATCTCCGCGCCGATCATGACCTCGTCGGTCCGGATGCCCGGCAACACGATGCGGAACGTCGAGCCGGTCCCCGAGACGCTAGTCACGGTGAGCGCACCACCAAACGCACCGACGATGCTGTGCGCGATCGACAGGCCCAGCCCGACGCCTTTGCCGACCTCTTTCGTCGTAAAAAATGGATCGAAGATCCGGCGTTGGAGCTCCGGCGAGATGCCGATGCCATGGTCGCGGACCTGGACGACGGCTCGCCCGGTGTCGTCGGTGAAGATCTTGACCACGATCTCGTCGCCGGGCGATCGGGATGCTTCGCACGCATTGATCAAGAGGTTCGTGAACACCTGCTCGAGCTGGCTCGCGTTCGCCATGACGAACGGTGCGACCTCGTACTCTCGGCGCAGCCGCGGCTCGAACTCTCGCTTCGCTAGCGCCCGGAGTGCCGCGTTCATCGCATCGACGAGGTCGACTGGCGCGAGCGCGAGCGTATCGACGCGCCCGAATTTCTTGAGGTCGTGAACGATCGCGTGCACGCGCTCGCTTCCCTCCTGCGCCTCGCGCAGCGCCATGCGAATCGCCGCGAGCTCGGCGCCGAGCGCCTCGGCGTCCACGTTGCCAAGCGAACGGACCTTGGCTTCGAGCGCAGGCAACCGTTCGACCGCGTGGGACACGTTCGCGAGCACGTACGCGAGCGGGTTATTGATCTCGTGCGCCATGCCCGCAGACAACGTGCCGATTGAGGCGAGACGCTCGTTGTGAGCGAGCCGCTCGTCGAGCTCGCGGCGCTCGGTGACATCACGAAAGATCACGACGCCCCCGACGAGCTTGCCCTGATCATCGATGATCGGCGCGGCGCTATCGTCGACATCACGCAACTCTCCAGCGCGTGCCCGGAGCGCGGCTTCGCGCGGCAAGTCGACCGCGAAGCCCTGCTCGAACGCGCGCGTCAGCGGGGATGGGAGCGCAACCCCGGTCTTGGCATGGACGAGCCGGAGCACCTCGCCGAGAGGTTTGCCGTGAGCGTCGGTGCTGGTCCAGCCGGTGATGCGCTCCGCGACCGCATTCATGAAGCTGATGCGCTGATCGCGATCGGTGGCGATCACGGCATCACCGATCGAGCGCAGTGTCGTCGCGAACCAGCGCTCGCGCTCCGACATCTGGCGCTCGATCGCGTGCTTCTCGAGCGCGACCTCGATCGCGGTGCGGAGATCACGATCGCTGAACGGCTTGAGCACGTAGCCGTACGCGCCCGTCGCCTTCGCGCGTTGGATCGTGCGCTCGTCGGCGTGCGACGTGAGGAACACGACCGGCACCGCGAACACGTTGCGGATCCGTTGCGCGGCCTCGATCCCGTCGAGCTCGCCGCGAAGCCGGATATCCATCAGCACGAGATCTGGACGCGCCTCCGAAATAGAGGCAAACGCACTTTCGGCCGAGTCGACAGCCGGAGCGACGCCGTACCCGAGGTCGGTCAGCGTCGACGTGATGTCGCGTGCAATGATCGCTTCGTCTTCGACAACCAGGATCTGCGTCATCTACGAAGCCTCCTTTTCGCGACGAATCGGAAACTGAAAGGTGCAGCGCGCACCAGGGTCGTTCTGGAACGTCACGCTACCGCGGAGCTGGGCGGCGAGGTCGCGCACGAGCATCATCCCCATCGTATTCGTGACAGCGCCGAGGTCGGCGAAGCCACGACCGTTGTCGGCGACCGTGACCATCACGTGGCTCGCGTCGCTCCGCATCTCGATGTGGATCACATTCGTGGGTTCGTTCGTCGCGAACGCGTGCTTGAGCGAGTTGGTGATCAGCTCGTTGATGATCAAGCCACAAGGTATCGCGGTATCGACGGGTAAGAACAGCCGCGCGACACCCGCATCGATCCGCGCCTTGCTGTGGGCATCACCGTGCGCCCGCCCGAGCATCGTGACCAGCTTGTCGACATATGCGCGCATGTCGACACGCCCCAGGTCGCCCGACTGATAAAGCACCTCGTGTAACAGCGAGATCGAGTGCACTCGCGCCTGTGCCTCGGAGAACACCGCCTTGGCCTGCGGTTCTTTGATCTGGCGAGCTTGCAGGTGGAGCAGGCTCGAGATCATCTGGAGGTTGTTCTTCACACGATGATGGATCTCCTGGAGCATCGCGGTCTTCTCGGCGAGCGCGCGAGTCTGGATCTCCTCGGCGCGCTCGCGATCGGTCACGCGCCCGAGCTGGATCCCGGCGTACGCGACGAGATCGACGAGCGGCGCGCTGAACGACGAGACATCGGCCGCGTAAAACTCCAGCACCGCGACAATCTCGTCTCCGACGACGACTGGCACCTTGAGCCCGGCCCCGAGACCGCATTGCGCGGCTGACCGCGCGCGCAAAAATGGGGCCGCGAGCGACGGCAACACGCCCATCGCGGTCGTGATGGGCAGCGAGACCGCGGAGGTCTCGTCCATGAAGGGCGCGTAGCGCTCCGTATCGCTCGCGCTCCACACGCCTGTCGGGAGCAGCCGGCTCGGATCCTCCGGTGATTGGAGATAGACGTGCGCGATCGGCCAGCCACCGTGAGCGCGCAGCGTATCCATCACGAAGCGTACGGCTTCACTCAGCGATTGCGCGCGGTTCGCTTCGACCGCGATCTCGGTCGCGATCATCGTGCGCTCGTTCGCCCTCACGATCGCGCGCAGCTGGGTCACACGATCGGTGACATCTTGAAACGCACCGACAAGACGAACGACCTGACCGTCGACACGCTCCGCAGCGCCCGCCGTGCGCACCCAGATCTCGCGACCATCCACGCGCCGCAGCGGCAGCTCGAGATCCCAGCCCGGTCCGCCCGCGATTGCCTGCTCGACTGCCGCGATGATCACGGGGCGAGCCTGCGGGAGATAGAACTCGATCGCGGTCGAGAGCTCGGGAACCTGGCCCGGCGCGACGCCGTGGATCCGGCAGGTCTCGTCGGACCAGTAGATCGTGTTGCTCGGCAATTCGACCTGCCAACCACCAACCCCGGCGAGCTCATTCGTGCGCGCGAGAAAATCTTCGCTACGGTGAAGCGCATCCTCGCGCTCCTTACGCGCGCGCTGCTCCCGCTCGAGCGCTGCTCGGGCGTAGCGCCCTTCGAGCGCGTGCACCACAGCGTCGGCGAGACATCCCAGCACCTCGCGTTGCTCGGCCGTGAGCACCTTTACCTCGCGATCGATCACGCACAGCGTTCCGAGATGCTCGCCGGTGCTCAGGCGGATCGGCATCCCCGCATAGAATCGGACGTTGGGGTCGCCGATGACGAAGGGGTTCGTCGCGAACCGGCTGTCCAGCGTCGCATCTGGCACCTCGAAGAGGTCGTCCCCCAGTACCGCGTGCGCGCAGAACGAGACGTCGCGTGGTGTCTCGGTCGCGCCCGGCACGCCGAGGTTCGCCTTGAACCACTGGCGATCGTGATCGATCAGGCTAAAGAGCGAGATCGGTGTCCCGCACACGATCGCGGCGGCGCGCACGAGCGCATCGAATGCAGGCTCCGGCGCGGTATCGAGGATCGCGAGCCGTGCGAGCGCTGCTTGGCTCGCGGCTTCGTCCTCCCGATCGGGCACCTTCACGCGCGCCAGTATGCCTCGGCTTCAGGAACGTCGACGGCGAATCTGTGGCAAGACGCAGATGATCGGGGCGCCGTGATCCTGATCGCGAATCGTTCGAAAGCATTCAGCATTGATTTGGATCGAGCCCTCGCGGGAGTACACTCTGAAGCTCACTAGGGGGGACACCTTGAGGAAATTAGGCTCCGTCATCGCTGTTGTGGGCGTTCTAGGACTTGGCGCGCTGATCAGCGCGCGCGTCCACGCCGCCGACCATCTCGATTCCGACTCCTTGTTCGGCAACCCGATGGCCGACATCAACGATGTCTACTCGTGGATGTCCGGAACGAAGCTCAACCTCGCGATGACGGTGTCGCCGGCAGATGTCGGCACGCTGACGTTCGGGCCCTCGGTCCAGTACGCGTTTCATCTCACGAGCAAGGCCGCGCTGACCGAGCTTGGCACCCCGAGCGGAACGAGCTCAACGGTGATCTGCACGTTCGCATCGAGTACGTCGGCGCAGTGCTGGGTCGTCAACCCCAGCGGGGTCTCCGTCGATTACGTCTCGGGCGATCCGAGCGCGACCGCCGGGCTCAAGAGTGCCGATGGCAAGATGACCGTGTTCGCCGGGCGGCGCTCGGATCCATTCTTCTTCAATCTCTCCGGCTTTCGCGCCATGGCCGTGGCCGTCGATAACCTCGTCAACCCGCAGACCGACGCCTCCGGCTGTCCGCTCGAGTCGACGGTTAGCGCCGCGTTGGCCAAGACGCTGCGCGAAGATCTGACGGCAGCGACCTATCCGGCTGCCTCGCCCTGCCCCGCGAACACCGCGGATTGCTTTGCTGCGTTGAACGTGATGGCGATCGTGGTCCAGGTCGACGCCTCGCTCGTCAACTCGGGCACCAACACCTTCCTCGCCGTGTGGGGCTCCACCCACCAGGGATCGTGAATCTCATGAAGATCCAGACACTCCTCCTGGCAACCCTCGCGCTCGCAGCGTGTGGTGATGACGGCAACAAGGCGCACGACGCCGCGACTGATGGTTCGGCGGCATGGCCGTCCCCACCCACGCTCAACGCGCAGATCGATCGGCTCGGCCGGCCCGCGATCAGCACCGCGCTGAACGGCCCGTTCCTCACCGGTGCGGCGAAGACCGCACAGAAAGACGCGTACAACGCCCTGACCGATCCAGCGACGTTCGCCACGGCCGAGGTCAAGACCGGCCGCACCGTGACGGCCGAATTCGCGGCAAACCTCGCGATCTTCGACGTGCTCGACCGTGGCCAGAGCATCACCGGTGCGGGTTGCGGGAACTCGGCGCTGTACAGCCAGCCGGTCAGCGCGACCTCGTACAACACGCTGGCGAGCGTGCTCGCCGATGATCGGCTGTACGTCGATACCTCGAAGGCGAGCTGCGACTTCTATCTCTCGCTCGAGGTCGATGTCGCGACCGGCGGTGCGATCGCGCACAGCCAGTGCGGTGGCCGCGCCCCGAGCCATGACGTGATCGACACGAGTTACTCGCTGTTCGCCTCGGGCCTCAACGGCTTTAACTCGGCGTCGCTGGAACCGCTGCTCCACGACAGCGTCTCTGCCCACTCCGATATCAGCGACACGGCGTTCCCATTCCTCGGCACGCCTCACTAATCGCGTTCGCTGCGGTGGTCGCTCTTGGCTGCCGTAGTCACCACGCCACTCATCACGACGGCGGTCCCGCGGTCACATCGATCGTGCCCGTGCTGCCGCCGAGCCCGGATCCGACCGAGGCGATGCGCACCCTCGATGCGAGGATCGCGGCACACGTGACCGAGCCCGATCAAGAGATCGAGTTGTTGCTCCAGCGCGCCGCGCTGCACGGCCGGCTCGAGGACTACATCGACGCTCTCGCGCGCTCGAAGGCGTGGGTCGAGACCGAGCCGAACAACCCGGCGGCGTGGGCGCAACGCGGCTCGGCGCTCGCGCGCGTGCATCAATTCGCGGCGGCACGCGAGGCAGTTGCGAGGTGCAAGCCGCTCGCGAGCGATCCATCGCTGTGGGAAGGCTTGGTCGCGACGATCGCCGAGGCGACCGGCGACCTCGCGAGCTCCGGGAGCTTTCGCGAGCACCAGGCGACGGCCTATCCGAACGCGACCGCGCTGACGTTGTGGGCCGGGCACCTCGCGATCGCCGGACGCATTCCCGAGGCGCTCGCCGTGATGCCACGCGCCGTGGCCGCGATCCGCGACAACCCGGCATCCTTGCTCAACTGGATCTTGTTCCAGTGGGGCCGGATCTACGAGCTCGCGGGCGAACCCGCGAAGGCACGATCGTTCTACGCCGCCGCGCGCGAGCGCTTGCCGACCCTCGAGACCACTGCGCACCTTGCTCAGACCATGCTCGCGACCGGCGGCGATCCGCGGGCGCTCGTCGCGAGTGCGCTCGCGATCGATCCGACCCCCGAGCTCTACGCCCTCGCCAGCAAGCCCGACGATGCACGCCGCGAATGGGAGCGCTACCTCGCTGCGTTCCCCGAAGCGTTCGCCGATCACGCCGCTCGGTTCTATCTCGATCCCACGACCAGAGGCGGCGCGAATCCGCAGCGTGCACTCGAGCTCGCGAAGCTCGATTTCGCGAATCGCCCCACGCTCGAGTCCCGCGCACTGTTGATCGAAGCTTCGCTCGCCGCGAAGGCGCTCGAATGCGAGCTCGTCGAGCCCCTGGTGCATTCTCAGCTCCGCCCGCACCTGTTCATCGCGTGGCGTGCGCTCACCGCGTGCGGTCGCGATGCGAGCACACTCGCGAAGCACCTCGGGATCCAGTAGCTACTCGCCGCACCACGTGCCCGGTGCGGTGGGGCAGCCGCGCATCGCGAGGATATCCATCGTCAGCGCGACGCCGACGTGGATCAACACGCCACCCCAGATCGACTTTGTCCGGATCGCGACCGTGCCGAGGATCAGGCCCGCACCGATCGCGCCGAGCGTCTCGGGCAGCGGCTTGCCGTAGTGGATCATGCAGTACGGCACGATCATCACGAACACCGCGTTCGCGCCCATCACCTTGCGCAGGCCCTGCAACAGGAAGCCGCGGAAGAAGAACTCGAGCGCGACGAACTGCGCGGTGTACAGGCCTTCCCATGTCCACAGGTCGAAGTGGCTCCGGTTCGCGAGTCGATAAAACGGATACGTGTGGCGAAACGCGGGTGTCGTCGACGCGTAGATCACCGCCGGCAACACGCAGAGAAACAAGAACACGTAGATCCACAGGTGCTTGAAGAAGCCTTGAAAGCTGACGTGAACATCACGCAGCCTCACCCGATCCTTGCCGCGCCACGCGAGGACGAAGATCGTCGGCATCACGACGTAGCCGATCACGCGCCAACCCGACCACCACATGAAGCTGCCGAGCTCGTGGTAGTAGCGAACGGGACTCTGAACGCCCCACACGCCTGGCCACTGGGTCGTGCCGATCTTGTAATGGACCCACGGCGTGATGTTGAACGCGTGCTCGTAGTAATTGCGATCGCCGATGTACTCCTGGATCGTCAGCGAGACGGCGCACAGCACGAGCACCCCGAGGACACGCCACGAGAATGTGCCGGCGTCGCCCGGTTCGCGCACGGTCTCGCGGTCGATGATCGGCCACTGCCCGAACGTTACGGTCCATAGCCAGGTCCGGAACGCGCGGGACCGCAGCAGCACGAACAGATCGAGCGCGAGAATGCACCCCATCGCGACGTGGGACTGTCGCTTCGAGAGGACCTCGATCTTCGAGGTCGCGTACAGCGCGCCCGCTCCGAACCACACCGCCGCGAGGATCCGCGCGATGTACGAGCGCGGCAGCGCCTCGCTCACTTACGTGCGCCGACCCAGTCGGCCGCGCGACGCAACCTGCGCCGCGTGATCTCTTTACCGAGCACGACCATCGTCTCGAACAACGGGGGCGACGCCTTGCGGCCGGTGACCGAGAAGCGCAGCAGCGGGTAGCCCTGCTTGAGCGTCCAGTGGTGAATCTCGAGCCACTTCGCGCCGACGTCCTCGAGCATCTCCTTGGACCAGCCATCGCGCGCTTCGAACGCTTCGACAAAGGCGAGCAACGCTTTCTTGAGATCGTTGTTCGCGACACCTTCGATCCTGAACTCTGCCGCGATCGGCGTGAGGTCGAGATCGCCGGAGAAGAAGAACTCCGAGACCGGGATGACCTCGTCGAGGCGTTTGATTCGCTTGCGGACCAGCGGCATCAGCTGGAGCAGGAAGGTCTTCGACATCCGCCACTCGATCAACGCATCGGCGAGTTGCTCGTCGCTGAGCTGATGTAGGTAGTGCTCGTTGAAGTACGTGAGCTTCAGGAGATCGAACACCGGTCCGCCGAGCGCGATCCGGTCCCACGAGAACACGTCGATCATCTCTTGCAGCGTGAAGAACTCGCGATCGCCGCCGAACGACCAGCCCATCGTGCCGAGAAAGTTCAGGAGCGCGTGCGGGAGGAAGCCCGAGTCTCGATAGTAGTTGATCGAGACCGGGTTCTTGCGCTTCGAGATCTTCGATTTGTCCGCGTTGCGAAGCAGCGGCATGTGATGAAACTTCGGCGGGCTCCAGCCGAACGCTTGATAAAGCAGCACGTGCTTTGGCGTGGACGACATCCACTCCTCGGCGCGGATCACGTGCGTGATCTCCATCAGGTGATCGTCGACGACGTTCGCGAGGTGGTACGTCGGCAGGCCGTCGCTCTTGAGCAGGACCTGATCGTCGATGTCGTGGACATCGCGCTGTTGCTCGTCCTGCCGAAACTCGTCCTTCCACGTGATCGTGCCCTCGAGCGGCACGGCGAGGCGGACCACGAACGACTCGCTCGCCGCGCGCTTGGCACTCTCGTCGGCGGCGATGCCACGGCAGTGCCGGTCGTACCCCTTGTTGGTCTTCTTCTCGGCTTCTTGCTGGACGCGCAGCTTCGCGAGGCGATCCTCGCTGCAGAAGCAGCGGTATGCGCAACCACTCGCCACGAGCTGATCGGCGTGCTGCTTGTAGATCGCGGCGCGCTCGCTCTGGCGATACGGGGCAAACGGCCCACCGACGTCGGGACCCTCGTCCCAGGTGAGCCCGACCCAGTGCAGGGCGTCGTAGATCATCTGTTCGGAGTCGCCACGCGCGCGCGACTGATCGGTGTCCTCGATGCGGAGGATAAATTTGCCGCCGCTGTGCTTGGCGAACGCGTAGTTAAACAGTGCGATGTAAGCGGTGCCGACGTGCGGATCCCCCGTCGGAGATGGTGCAATCCGCACACGCACGGCCGGAGCCTCTTGCGCCATGGTGCGACCTTGTAACATGCCGTGATACCCTCTGGTAGCGATGCCCGTGCCCAGTGCCATGATGCTCAGCGGCACCGTCGTCGAAGTCCACAGCCACTGGACCAGCGGCGGCGAACAGATCGTCTCCGAGTCGACGATCGAACAACCCGATGGCAGCAAGGTCGTCGTCTCGCAAGTCGGCGGATCCGCCGATGGCCTCGGTCAGCACGTCTTCGACGACGTGCCGCTGTTAGAACTCGGCATGAAGGTCGATCTCTTGGCCCACAGCGACAACGATCTTTCAGGGGTCGCGCACGACGTCGTCGATGGCGTCAAAGTTCGCTTTCAACCGTCGTCGTTCGTGCGTACCGGACCGACCGCTGCGGGGCACTCGCTGTACTGGGAGTCCGGATGCATCTTCGTCACCCCCGACGCCGACGGCACGAAAGAGATTCCCGGCGACCAGGAATTCCCGGTGATCGACGCGTGCATCTCGACCTGGAATGACGACACCGCGAGCTGCTCGTTCTTGCAGGTCAAGACCGATGTAAGAGCGCAGGTCGAAGTCAGCGGCACCGACTTCAAGAACGTCATCAAGTTTCGCGATGCCTCGTGGTGCCGCCCCGCGACGCACGACACCGCGGCGAAGTGCTACTCCGATGCGTCGGCGGGCATCACGACCGCGACGTTTGTCGACGATGGCGGTGCGCGAGATGGTGCGATCGTCGACGCCGACATCGAGATCAACGGCGTCAACTTCGCGATCGGAGCCGGCGGCACGACGCTCGGTACGAGCGGCTGCCGGGCCGAGCTCGCGAACACGCTGACCCACGAGCTCGGTCACCTCCACGGACTCGAGCACACGTGCCTCGCGACCGCCGACCCGAACCGGGTCGATGGCAATGGGAATGCGGTGCCGGCGTGCTCGGCGACCTCGGACCCGAAAATCGTGGATGCCACGATGTACCCGTTTCAGGACTGCGGCGAAACCAAGAAGGAGACGCTCGAAGCCGACGATATCTCCTCGATCTGCACGATCTATCCGACCGCCAAGGACCCCGGCAGCTGCGAGCCGGTCTCGTCGGGAACCGGATGCTGTGACGCGGGGCGCGACCGGTCGTCACCCCTCGGTTCGCTGGCCCTGACCCTGGTCGTCGGGCTGGTCGGACTACGCAAAACTCGACGACCGCGCTAGCTCCGGTATCCTCCCTTGCATGAGTGGTGCGGTGTGTCCCGCCTGCGGGATAGCTGTGGTTCCGGGCTATGTACGGTGCCCGAAGTGTCACAAGCCGTTGCCGCGGTTTGCGCGCAACTCGATCTCCCCGGTCGGCGGCACGGTGGTCGAGACCACGAGCAAGCTGCCGATGTACATCGCGGCAGGCGTCGCCGCGGTGATCGCTATCCTCGTCGTGCGACACTACATGGTCGGCGCGTTCGAGGACTATCGCGACAAGTCGGCGGCGAGCGGACATCGCGACGGCGGTCCTGACCTCGAAGCGCGACCACCGGTCGCACCACCACCGGTCGCGAATGTCGTGACGGCCCCGACCGAGTCCACCACGACGACCCAGCCGGTCGTTCGCGCGGACGACGTCGCGCGCGCGCTCAAGACTCGGCTCGACAAGCAACGCCTGTGGTCGACCGTGCAAGTCATCGGGGACCACGTCGAGGTGCGCTCCGCGACGTGCAACGACAGCGGCATGAAGCCCGCGATCGAGCAGTCCGCCGCGCAGTTCCATGCGGCTGGCTTGACCCGCCTGCGGTGCCTGGAGCAGAGTGGCGGAGTCGTCTTCACTCGTGCCCTCTGACCAAGCTCCACCTCGCAACCCGCATCGCCTGATCCTGCCTCTCGGGATGCGCGTGCTGGTCCAGCTCATCCGCGATGACGAGCGCACAGACGCGGGCCTGTACCTGCCGCAAGGAGCGAAGGAAGCGCAGGAAGACGCGCACTACGGCAAGGTGGTCGAGGTCGCGCGTGACCGGCCCACCTACGACGAGGCGACCGAAAATGTTTCGGGCGTACCTCACGGGGCGTTCGTGCTGTTCAAGAAGAATGCGGGCATCGCGGTGCCGTGGGATGATCAGTTGCGGCTCGTCGACGTCAAAGATGTGCTCGCGACCGTCGAAGAAGTTCAAGCGGACGAGGCACACTGAGCGGCATGGAGTCCGCCCCGCCGCGCGCCGACATTCCGGTCCTAGCGTCTCTGCCGCTCCTGATCGCATGCTCGAAGTTCACGCTTCGCCCGGTCACGGTCGCCGATACCGAAGACCTGTGGCCGCACGTCTCGAATCCCGAGCTCTCGGTTTATATGAGCTGGGCGCCGCACGCCTCGCGCGAGGTCACCTCGGCATTCTTGCAGTCGCAGGTCGATGGTCTCGCGAAGGGCACGATCGTCAACTGGGCGATCGAGATGGAGGGCAAGGCCTGTGGCCTGGTCACGCTCGCCCGGATCACGTGGAGCTTCTCGACCAGCTGGCGCGTCGATCGCGCGGAGCTTGGATACTGGATCGGTCAACCGTACTGGGGCCAGGGCATCATGACCGAGGCCGCCCTCACCGCGACGAGCTTCGGGTTCGACACGCTCGGGCTGCACAAGGTCACGGTTGGTCACATGGACCAGAACGAGCCTTCAAAGCGGATCATCGAAGGCCTCGGCTTTCGCTATGTCGGCTTGCAGCTCGAAGACGCGTGGAAAAATAATGCGTGGCAGCACCACCATCGCTACGAGCTCACCTCGGGTGAATGGGGCGATAGCGCGCGAACGATGCGGTTCAGTAAACCTCGCCGGCCCTGATCCGGACGCCGAGGCCGGTCGGATCGCTCACAGTATCCGAATTCCCCCGGGCCAGTGACATGCACGGCTCCAATCGTCGTGGTAACGTGACGCCTAACGCCTGGAAACCTATGGACGTCCGCTGCGAGAAGTGCCAGACGGAGTACGAGCTCGACGAGAGTCGTCTCAAGCCCGGTGGTGTCACGGTCAAGTGCACCAACTGCGGGCACATGTTCAAGATCCGGAAGCGCACGCCGACCAACGTCGGGCTGCCTGCGGTGCAGCCCGAGTCTCAAGCGGGCGCAGGTTTGTTGTCACACGTGGGAGACGGTTCGTCGCCCGCGCTTGCACGCGACACGAGCCGCGATGACACGCGGCGCGAATCCGCACCCCAGCGATCGACACCTGTCACCGCGCAGCGCGCGGAATCGTTAGCGGATGCTCTGCCCGGCCCGGTCTCTGACGGTGGCTCCGGTCCGCTAGCGACGGAGCGCCAGTGGCTCGTGCGGCTCGCGAACGGCGAGCAGAAGACCTGTCGCGAGCTCGCGATGCTGCAGCAATGGATCGTCGCGGGTGTCGCCACGCGCGAGTCGCTGATCTCGCGCTCGGGCAAGACCTGGAAGCGGCTCGGCGACATCACCGAGCTCGCGCAGTACTTCGTGATCGCGGATGAAGCGCGCACTCAGCGCTCGGGCAAGCCGACGAGCTCGCCAAAGCCGGTCGCTGCGACCATGCTCGGAGTCGGCAACAAGGCGACTGCCGCGGGCGGCACGATCCTCCCCGATGACGAGCCCGAAGAAGGTCGCGCGACCGGCAACTTCCGCCAGCGCCGGACCACGCCTCCACCGCCACCGCCGAAAGGCCACTCCGGGCCCCTCGCGCTGCAACAGACCGAGCTGTCGGGTCCCAAACCCGGCGGCACCCGGATCCCGACGCCACCTCCAAACCCTGTCGTACGTGCGACCGGCGGATGGGCCTCGAACGACATCAAAGGCACCGACTCGATGGCGTCGATGCCGCAGGGGCCCCGCGGCGGCAAGCTCGCGATGGGCGATCACGAACCTGCGTTTTCAGGACGCGTGCGGATGTCGCCCGGCGACGAATCGTCGTTCCAGACCGGCAAGGTCAGCCGGCTCGTCGAGGACGACGATGAAGTGATTCCGCCGCAGCGCGGTTCGCGCGCGGGCACGTGGATCGCACTGCTTGCACTCCTCGTGATCGCGGCGGGCGCGGGTGCGGTCTACGTGCTGGTGTTCAAGAGCAGCGCCCGTGGTGATGCCGGTAAAGATGCAGGCGCGGTCGGCGCGGTCACGGTCGCCGGGGTCACGGTCGCCGGGGTCACGGTCGCCGGTGGCGGCGCGACCGTCTCGCCGATCATCGATGCGGGTCCGATCGCATTGGCCGATCCACTCGACGGCGCGCGCACCGAGCTGCTCGCAGGTGTCGAGCCGCGGATGAAGGGCGTGCTCGATGCGCTCGCGAGCAACGTTGATCCGGCGTCGCTCGCGATGCGCGCGCGGCTCTCGACCGGCCTCGCGCAGAGCATGGCCGAGCGCGCGGGTCTGGTGACCGACAAGGCCTTGTCCGACAAGCTGCGTAAGGATGGCAAGCAGCTCGTGATCGATGCGGCGCCGCTCGCGCAGAAGGCGCTCAAAGCCGCGGCCGATGATCCGAGCGCGAACATCGCGATGGCCGACGTGCTGCGTCTGCAGGGCAAACCGATCAGAGACGTGCAGCGCTACCTCGAAGCCGGCAAGGCCAACGGCGCCGCCGACAAGGAGCTCGCGCGATCGATCGCGCTCTCCGATGCACTCGCGCTGACCCGCGATGGCAAGCTCGACGACGCGCAGAAAGAGCTCTTCGCGATCGATGGCAGCGGCGATGCGCGGGTCCAGCAAGAGCTCGCGCTCGTCGCGTACGCGCAGGGGAAGGCCGGTGATGCGAAGCCGTTCGTCGATCAGATCCTCGCGGCGAGCCCCGATCACGATGTCGCGCGCGCGCTGCAGAAGCGGCTCGAGACCACGGTGGTCAAGACCGATCCGCTGCCGCAAGAAGATGGCAAGGGCTCGGCCGCGGTGAACCACGGTCCTACGCCACACACCGATCCGGCGCCGGTCGCGCCGGTTGCCAGCGGCGGCGACTACGACGCGCTGGTCAGCAAGGCCGACAAGTACGCACAGCAATCACAGTGCAAGCAGGCGATAGCCATCTACACCAAGGCGCTCGAGCAGAAGCCGACGGGCGTCGAAGCGTTGTCGGGCATGGGCTACTGCTATCTCGACAGCAAACAGTTCTCGAGCGCGTTCTCGAAGTTCCGCTCGGCGCTCGCGGTGTCGTCGCGGTTCGAGCCTGCACTCGCAGGCGTCGCCGAGACGTACCAGCAGCAGGGCAACAAGGAGATGGCGATCGAGGCGTGGCAGCACTACCTCGAGGCAAACCCCGGTTCGACCAAGGCGACCAAGCAACTCCAGATCCTTGGCGTCGGCGCGCCGACGCCGACGCCGACACCGACTGCGAAACCATCCGAGGGGAGTGCGGCGCCGACGACGTCGCCGACCGAGACGCCGGTCGTGGCGCCGTCAGGCGACGGTTCGGCCTCGTGATAGAACCGGAGCGATGGTTCGTTCGCTCCTTTTTTGTTTTCTGATCACGGCGTGCGCGAATCCATCGCGACTCGACACCGCACCGCCACCCGCGACGCCTGCCGATCCATGGGGCGCCACGCTCGCCAAAGGTAGCGGCGGCGAGCGCGACAAGCCCGGCTTTGATCTGCAGGGCATGCTCGCGAAGGTCAAGGACGCGATCGAGAAGCCCGGCTTCTACGAGGCGCTCGAGCAAGCCGCCGACTATCAGAGCGACAAGCCGCACTGGGGCGTGTTGAAGCTCGAGGGCGAGATCGTCGAGCGCGAAGCGTTCTCGTTGACGGGCGGTCGCGGCACCGAGCTGCGCAAGATGATCGATCGGCTGCGCGAGCTCGCGAAGGACGATCAGCTCCAGGGCTTGATCCTGCGCGTCGGCGCGCTCAAGGCGAGCCTTCCGGATCTCGTCGAGCTCCGCATCGCGATGCACGATTTTCGCGCCGCGAAGAAGCAGCTGTGGTGTCACACCGAGAGCGCGAGCAACGGCACGTACCTCGCGCTCGCAGCGTGCGACAAGATCGCGCTCGCGCCGCTCGGCGAGATCGCCATCACCGGCCCGACGGCGATGCCGATCCATCTCAAGGGCTTGCTCGACAAGCTCGGCGTGCAAGCCGACTTCATCCACGTCGGCGCCTACAAGGGCGCGGCCGAGCCGCTCACGCGCGATGCGCCGAGCCCCGAGATGCTCGAGGTCCTCGGCAACATCCTCGATCGCCGGTACGCGACGATGGTCGACATCATCTCGACCGAGCGCAAGGTCGAGGCAAAGGCGCTGATCGACATCGGCCTGTTCCCGGCAGGAGAAGCGCAGGCAGTCAGGCTCGTCGACGAAGTCACATCGTTCGAGATGCTGCGCGCCGAGGCCAAGGCGCCGTGGACGAACCTGTCGCTCGAGCCCGAGCATCGCGACACCCTCGCGACCTACATGAAGCTCGCGCGCTTCGTCGGCGCGATGCCGCCCGATCGTCCGATCGGCGATCATGTCGCGGTGGTCTACGCGCTGGGCAACATCATCGATGGTGACGGCGATGGCATTCTCGGCGCGCGCCAGCAGATCGCCGCACACACGCTCGTCGCGGCACTCCACGCGCTCGCGGCCGATCCGTCGGTGAAGGCGGTCGTGTTGCGGATCGATTCCGGCGGCGGCAGCGCGCAAGCGAGCGAGCTGATCTGGGCGGCCGTCGCGGATCTGCATGCCAAGAAGCCCGTGATTGTCTCGATGAGTGATGTCGCCGCGAGCGGTGGCTACTACATCGCGAGCGGCGCGACGAAGATCTTCGCCCTCGACGACACGCTGACCGGATCGATCGGTGTGATCGGTGGCCGGATCGCGCTAGCGCCCGCGCTCGGCAAGCTCGGCGTCACGACGTTCCCGATGGGCCGCGGCAAGCACGCCACGATGATGACGAGCTTCGCTCCCTGGACCGCGGACGAGAAGCTCGTGATCGAGACCACGATGAAAGCGGTCTACGGCACGTTCAAGGGCCGCGTCGCCGCCGGTCGCCACAAGACTCCCGAGGAGATCGAGCCGATCGCGCAGGGTCACGTCTGGACCGGAACCAAGGCAAAACAGCTCGGGCTCGTCGACGAGATCGGTGGGCTCGATGCCGCCATCGCCGAAGCGCAGAAGCTCGCGCAGGTACCGACCACCACCGACCTCGAGGTGTACCCGCCCTCGCCCACGCTACGCGACTTCGTCCACGGCATCGGCGGCGTACAGATGCCGTTCGGCTTGTCGGCCGAAACTCGGCTCGCGCAACTCTTGGATCCGGCCCTCGCCGCGCAAGCGCAGCGCTTGCTCGAGCTCGCCCGAACGTTCGAATCGACCCACATCCAGACCCTCGTCTTTCTACCGGAGCTGCCATGAAGATCGTCGCGCTGAGCCTGTTGTGTCTGTTCGCGTGTGGAAGCAAGGAGCCCGCGCCCGCGCCGATCTCCGCACCCGCGCCGACCGTGCCGTCGCAAGGCCACACCGGCATCGCGCCCGAGGCCTCGGGCAGCGTCGAGGAACGGACGTTTCACAGCGATGCGCTCGGGGTCGACAAGACGTACGTCGTCTATCTCCCGATCGATTACGCGACGAACCCCGACAAGAAGTGGCCGGTGTTCTACTACCTGCACGGCCTCGCCGGAGACGAGCACAGCTGGGTCAAGGGCGGCCAACTCGACAAGGTCGCCGACCAGCTGCACCTCGATGCGATCATCGTGATGCCCGACGGCGACGACGGCTTCTACGCCGATTCCGACAAGCCGGTCGATTACGACGCGTGCATGAAGGATGGCACCGGGCTGTTCGCGCCGCAGATGAAGAATCCGAAGAAGACGTGCGTGAAGCACTCGAGCTACGAGACGTACATCGTCAAAGACTTGCTGAACGACGTCGACGCGCACTACCGCACGAACGCGAGTGGCCCGGCACGCGGCATCGCGGGCATGTCGATGGGCGGACTCGGCGCGTGGGGACTCGCGCTGCGTCACCCGGATCTGTTCGCCGCGGCGGCGAGCCACTCCGGTGCGCTCGGCCTCGGGTATCAGAGCCCGCATCCGTACGTCGCGGGCCATCCGAAGGACGTCACGTTCGCCGATGCGCCCAAGCCTGGCTCGACCGGCAATGATCTGATCGATTGGGTCGTCGGCATCTACGGCCACGACAAGGCGAACTGGGTCGCTCACGATCCCGAGCTCTTGATCGCGAAGATGTCTCCCGGCAAGCCCGCGCTCTACCTCGACTGCGGCACCGAGGACGAATTCCACTTCTTCGATCAGGCCGCGTACGTCCACGACGTCTTGCTCTCGCGCCACATCGACCACGCGTACTTCATGGGTCCTGGCAATCACAGCTTCAAGTTCTGGGCACCCCGCGAGGTCGAGAGCTTGAAGTGGTTGCAGGCGCATGTTGCCAAGCCCTCCTGAGCGACCGTGACACCTCGCCGAAGGCGATTCGAGCTGCTCGAAAAGCTGGGCGCAGGTGGCGGAGCACTGATGATCCGGCCACCAACGCGCGACCATCGGCCCGTCCGCGCATCGACCACATCCAAGGCGACATGACCATGAATCTCATCATCGCCACCGGAGCGGGGCTCGCGGCGCGCGCCTACGATCAGCTACTGGTGAGCCCCACGCGATCGAGGTCGACCCCGGCGCAATTGCCCGTGACCGCGATCGAGTGGGAGCGCATGCGGGAGACGCTGTTTGGCAGTCCGTCGCTGTTCGCCGGCCCGGGCGAGCTCATTCCCGTTGACGCGTTGTTTGCCTGGGAAAATATCGTGAGCGCCGCGGGCGCGTGCATCGACGCGCGCGCGACCCTCTTGCTCGCGTCGAGCTCGCCGCTCGCGATCACCGTGCGCATCGAGCCCGACGATGGCAGCGAGCCACTCGATCTGCTGGTCGACGGTGTGCCAGTCATCGCGACGCTGTGCCCGCACCACGCGATGCCGGATTGGGAATCGAAGATTCCGGCAATGCCGTATGCGTTGCCACTGTCGCTCGAGCCACTCGTGCGTGCGGCGCATGCGGCGAACGTGCCTATCGGCGCAGAGCCGATCTTCGTCGATCGCCAGTACGCGGGCTATTCGCTACACATCGACAGCCGTAGAGTCGATGTCACGGGCCCGGCCGGCTTCGTGTTTCCCGCGCAGCTCGCGGCCAAGAATGTGGATGCACGCGCCGTGCACCAGCTCATCTTAGAGCAGCTCGATCGGGACGAGCCGTCGGATGTCGTCACCGACTTCGAGCATCGCTATCTCGCGAGCGCGCTGCTCGCGACGCGGTACCGCACGCTGCGCCGCGAATGACGTCGCCCCCCGACCACGTCTCCCCGAGGTCGATTTCGGCTGCTGTGACCGAGATGAACGGCAGAGCCAGGAGTGATCGGGGCCGCACTGACTAAAGAGGACGCCAAGCCCCTCTTCGCTTCGGCCTCTCTGCGCTTCGTTGCTTCGTGACCGTCCCGACACCTCGGCACCTCGGCACCTCGGCACCTCGGCACCTCGGCCCGCGAGCGAAGCCAGGGCTACTTCGGAAGGCCGTCGCCGAAGTCGGCGAGATACGCGTATGCACGGGCCCACGCCTGGCGCGCGAGCCGCACGTGATCGAGGACCGCGGGCTCTTGGCTCCTCGCGAGCGCGCCGATCGCGCGGTCGGTCGCCTCGACAAATTTGGCGCGGCGCTGGCCTTTGACGTCGGTCATCGCCTCGCTGACGTGCTCGGTGATCTCGAACGCGAGGTGCAGGCGATCGGTGGCTGCCTTCGAGGTCGCGAGCCGAAAGCTGCGCTCGAGCATCGCGGCCGCCGAGCGCGCACTCATCTCGCGCGCGATCGCTGGCGGCTTCGCGAAGAGCGACGCGTACAGTGCGTCCTGATCGTCGGGGTCGTAGATCATGCGCGCCTGCATCCAGCCAAGCTGCGCGGCGAGCAACTTACCTGCGCGATGAAGCTCGACGACGAGCTCGAGGTAGCGGTCGTGCGGCGCGCCATCCATGAGCAGGGCTCCAACGACCGCATTCCACCCGCCCGCTGGCTGGTCACGCGCGGCCGTGAGCACCGTGCCGTCTTCGCGCCACACGTACGCGACAACCGACATCGGCGCGGACCACGGCAGCCTCTTGAGCTCGGCCGGCTTCAACGTGTACGCCGGCGCCTTCATCGCGGTTCGCATGGTGTCGAGCCATGCCAGGCCGGCCTTCACTGCTTCGCGACCATGATGGTCAGGATCTTGAGCGCGTCGCGCGCGCGCTCGACGTGCTCGGCGGCTTGCGACACGGCCTGCGAGACGGCCGCGACCGAGTCGCTCTGCTCCATCATCGCGGTCTCGTCACTCGCCGCGCGCATGTTGGCCTTGAGCGAATCGATCGATTCCTCGAGGATGTTCAAGTGCTCGGCGAACTCGATGGGCATCGCTCTGCCGGTGTTCGTCGGCTCGTCCTCGTGCGCACGCTGCTGCGCCTCGACCTTCGCCTCCGCCTCGGCGAGCAGGCGGCGCACGACGATCTGCTCTTTCTCGAGCTTCTGGTTGCGTTGCTCGAGCTCGGCCGACCGCGACACCAGCTGGGTGTAGCGCGACAGATCGACTGCCGGTGCCTCGGGGACGCCACGCGCGTTGGTCTCGTCGTCCTCGCGAAGATCGCGGAGCTGCGATTCGAGGTTGTCGCGCTCGAGAGCGACCTGCGCGGCCTTGGCCTTGGTCTCGCGCAGCTCGCGCTCGAGCTGTGCGATCTCGCGCTCGGTGTTTGCCGCGAACTGGCGAACGTTCTCGGCCGCGTTGACTTCACGCTGGAGCTCGCCGATGCGTTGCTGGGCGGCAGCGAGCTGGCGCTCGAGGCCGGCAGTGTTGCCGGTGCCGCTCGTGCGGATGTCGGTGATCTGCGCCTCGGCGGCGGCGAGCATCTGGCCGAGCTCGGCGACCTGGTTCGTGGCGTCGCGCGCGCGGCGCTCGGAATCGACGATCCGTTCGGCGGCATCCTTCGCGCGCTGCTCGATATCGCGCGCGCGGGCATCGACTTCGTTCGAGCGCTGCTCGGAGGCGCGGACCTTCGCTTCGAGCTCGCGGACGACCGATTGCGCCTCGTGCGTTTGGCCTTCGAGATCCTCGACCTGCGCGAGCGCCGATTGCTCGGCGAGCTTCGTCGCTTCGAGCTCGGCTTCGAGGTCGGAGGCTCGCTTCACGCCATCGCGGATGCGATCGGCGTACTCGCGTGCATGCGCTTCGGCCGCGCGTGCCTGCTGATCTGCCGCACGGGCGCGGTTCTCCGCGTCGTCGAGCTGTGTGTCGAGCTGTGCGATCTTCTCGTCGATCCCGCTGCGGCCGGCTTGATCGCGCTCGAGCCAGCTCAGCTTCTGGAGGGCCTCGTCGAGCTGGCGTTGCAGTGCGGCGGCGCGGCCGATCGCGAGGTCCGCGGCTTCGGCCTTCGCTGCGAGCGCTTCGATCTGCGATTCCGCCGCGACCGCGCGGCGCTCGGCATCGCTCGCCGCACCGCGCACGACTTCGAGCTCGGCGGCGAGCTGTTTGGCCTCTGCGAGCTCGGCTTCGATCGTGGCGCGGACCTGCTTGGCCGTCGCGAGCTCGGTCTCGTGCGCATCGACGCGCTTCTCGAGGCTCGCCGCGGTCTTGAGCGCCGTCTTCGCGGCGGCCTTCGCTTCGCCGAGCTGCTCTTCGAGCTTCTGAGCCTTCGCGCGCTGCTCGTCGACGGAGGATTTCGAGGCCGTCTGCTCGACCGCGATGCCGCTCTCGAGATCCTGGACGCGCTCCTCGAGCTGATCGATCAGGACCTCGGCGGCCGCGAGCTTCTCGGCGGCTTCGTGCATCTCGGCGCTCGCGGCCTTGAGCTCGGTGAGCTCGCGCTCGATCGCGGTCTTGTGCGTGACGAGCGCCATCGCCGACCCGCGCTCGGCGGCGAGCTCGCGCTGGGTCGAGGCGAGCTTGTCGCGCAGCTCGGTGATCGTCGCGGTCGAGGCGGTCGTGAGCTTGGTCTCGAGCTCGGCGAGCTGTCCCGCGACGCCCGCGGAGATCTCTTGCACCCGTGCTTCGGCCACCTTGGCGCGATCCTCGGCGTCGGTCACGCCGAGAGCTTTTTGCTCGGCGTCCGCGGCCTTCTTGTGGGCGCCCGCGAGCTCGCGCGATACGGCGCGCGCCTTTGCATCGGCCTCGACGGCGCGGCGGAGTGCTTCGGCGACGTCCTTCGCCATCGCCTTGGCCATGGTGTCGGCCGCGCTCGCGCGCTTGTCTTGGTCGTCGGCGCGTTGCAACGCCTCGACCGCGCGCTTCTCCGAAATGGCGACGAGCGCCTGAGCTTCGTCGCGCGCCTTGCGCGCAGCCGCGATCTCTGTCTCGACAGAGCCCGTCTCTTTGAGCCGCGCCTCGAGCTCGCCGATCTTCGTATTCGCGGTCGCGAGCTCGACCCGCGCCTTGGTCTGCGCTTCGGCGAGCGTGGCTTGCACCCGCTTCTCGGCTTCGACGCTCGAACCCTTCGCCGCGCGCGCATCGGAGACCGAGGTCTCGAGCTCGTTGACGCGATCGCGCAGCTCGATCCGGATCTGCGAAACCTCGGCGAGCTCGGTCGCGAGCTTCGTGGCGCGTGCGTCGGCCGCATCGAGCTTCGCGCTCGGCGTCATGCCGCTGGTCCGCGCTTCGAGCGCCAGGAGCTGCTCGCGTGCGGCCGCGAGATCGGTCTCGAGCTGGCCGCGCGAGACGCCGAGCTCGGAGAGCTTGTGCTCGAGCTCGCTGGCCTTGGTCTCGGCATTCGCCGCCGCCGTGTTCGTCGCCGCCACGTTGCGCTCGGCGCCCTGCGCGCGGATCTGCGAGTTCGCGAGCTCCTTCTCGGCGTTGTCGGCGCGCAGCATCGCCGCGGCGAGCTCGTCCGCGAGCGCGGTCTCGCGGCTTTCGTCTCTGACCGCGCTCGCCTGCCGGAACTTCGCGACCTCGTGCTGGAGGCCCGAGATCACGATGTCGGATTCGGCGAGCCGCTCCGCCGTCTGCATGCCCGCGGTGGTCTCCGCGATCATCTTGGCTTCGCGCGCCTTCGCGAGCTCGAGCTTCACCTGCTCGAGCTCCGTGGAGCTCTGACGCTGCACCTTCTCGAGCTCGCCGCGCAGGTCGGTCGCTTCCGCTTCGTGCGCCGCCTGCGCATCGCGGAACGCCTTGATCTCTTCGAACAGCTGACCGACGCGATTGACGAATGCATCGCGCTCGTCCTCGACGGCAGAGCGTGCCTTGCGCTCCATCTCCAACCACTGGGCGAGCGTGCCGTGCAGGCCCATCGGAGGCGGTAGCGTGCCGCTCGCGGGGAGCAGCCGGATCATCAAGCTACCGACGAGCACGATCTCGCCGGTCGGCACCGGCGCGCGCTGGACCTTCTGCGGCCCGACGTAGATGCCGTTCGAGCTGCCGAGATCCTCGATCCATAACGCGCCGTGCTCGAGGAAGAAGCGCGCGTGCGTGCGCGAGACGCGCGGGTCCTCGCTCCGGATCGCGCATTCGGGCGAGCGCCCGACCAAGATCGGTTCCGCACCTAGCGCGAACGAGCGATCGGTCCCGTCGACGTCGCTATAGACGAGGGTCGCCATTCCCTGGGCGATGAAATTATCACGTCTGGGAGCTAGCTTACCGTCAGGGACTGGATCAACTGCTCGGCGACTTCGAGCGCGCGATCGGTGTCGTCGTCGAGAAGCAGGACGTGGCCCATTTTTCGGCCCGGCGCGGGCGCCACTTTTCCGTAGAGATGGAGGTGCGCATCGGGCCGATCGATGACGGTCCGCCAGGCGGGTGTGCCCTTCGCCCACAGATCGCCGAGGAGATTGACCATCACCGAGCCCGAAAGCATCCGCGGATCGGCGAGGCGTAGCCCGCAGATCGCGCGGACGTGCTGCTCGAATTGCGAGGTCGCGCACGCGCCCCACGTGAAGTGACCGCTGTTGTGGGTGCGCGGGGCGATCTCGTTGACGAGCAGCTCGCCGTTCGGGAGCTCGAACATCTCGACCGCGAGCACGCCGACGTGGTGGAGCGCCTCGGCGATCGTGAGCGCGATGTCGTTGACCCGCTGGCTCGCTTCGAGCGTGAGCTGCGCCGGTGCGCGGGTGGTGTGCAGGATGTGCTTGCGATGCGCGTTCTCCGCGATCGGAAACGCGCGCACTTCGCCCAGCACGCTGCGCGCGATGACGGCGCTGATCTCGCGGGTGAACGGCACGATGTCCTCGATCACAGCCTCGGTCCCGCGCAACCAGCTCCACGCGTTGGAGGCCTCCGAAATCTTGTCGACGCGGAGCTGGCCCTTGCCGTCGTAGCCCGAACGGCGGTGCTTGAGGATGCCCTGGCCGCCGAAAGCCTCGAGGTTCGCGCGCAGGCCGAGCTCGCTATCGACGGGTGCCCACGCGGCTTGTGGCACGCCGAGCTGATCGAGAAATTGCTTCTGGACCTGGCGATCCTGGATGGTGCGCAGCACCGATGGGCCGGGGCGCACGGGCGCATGTTGCTCGATCGCATCGAGGATCTCGGCCGGCACGTGCTCGGTGTCGAGCGTGACCACGTCGACCTGCTTTGCGAGCAGGATCGCGGCCTCGAGGTCGTCGAGCGCGCCGACGACGACGCCGTCGGAGACCTGTGCGGTCGGGCAGCGCGGGTTCGGATCCAGGACGACGATCCGGTAGCCCATGCGGCGCGCCGCGAGCGCCATCATGCGACCGAGCTGGCCACCGCCGAGCACACCGATGGTCTGGCCTGGCAGGATCGGAGCGTGCATCACGGAAGTTGATCCCCGAGCACGCGGGTGGTCTGCCACTCGCGATACGCGTCGTACTTGCGCGCGAGCGCAGCGTCGTTGAGCGCGAGGATCGAGACCGCCATCAGCGCCGCGTTCGCCGCGCCCGCTTCGCCGATCGCGAGCGTGCCGACCGGGATGCCCTTCGGCATCTGGACGATCGAGAGCAGCGAATCGATGCCGTTCAACACCCGCGATTGGACCGGCACGCCGAGCACGGGCAACCGGGTCTTCGCCGCGCACATCCCCGGCAAGTGCGCCGCGCCGCCAGCGCCCGCGATGATGACATGCAGCCCGCGCGCGACGGCGGACTCGGCGTACGTGAACAAGAGATCGGGCGTGCGATGCGCCGAAACAATCTTCTTCTCGAACGGCACGCCGAGCTCTTCGAGCAGGTCAGCAGCCGCCTTCATCGTGGCCCAGTCGCTGTGCGACCCCATGATGATACCGACTCTGGCGGGCGTCGCACCGCCGCGTTTCTTCGAAGTACCAGCGCCAGCCTTGGGCTCGGTCATGATTTGTCTCGGGGTCCTGCCGCTCGACGAAGCCGGTCCCCGACAGCTTCGCCTAGCCCGATGGCAGGAGGCAACGCGGCGATCACGACATCGACGCCTTGCGCGTCGAGATCCCTGAGCGCGGCGTAGAGGTTGCGCGCCATGCCGTCGAGATCATCAGGGAGCCGATACGCGATCGCCGCAAGGTCGACCCACAACAGGAACGCGCTCTTTGGCGCGAGCACCGCGACCGTGCCGCGCGCGGCCGCGACCGCCGAGGGTACGTCTTGCAGATCGACCGCGATGACCACGGCGCGCGGTGCGTAGTGGCTCGCGAGCGTGCCTGGCGCGGCGGGCGCTTCAGCATCCGCCATCGCGAGCGGACCTACGATCTCTTCGATCTCGGCGCGCGCCATGCCGCCGGGTCGCAGCAGCACCGCCGTGCCGCGCGAGAAGTCCACGATCGTCGATTCGACACCGACCGAGCACGCGCCGCCGTCGAGGACGTAATCGACCTCGCCGCCGAGATCGTGAACGACATGATCGGCGGTGGTGGGGCTGACTCCGCCGAACCGATTCGCACTCGGCGCCGCGACCCCGCTGCCGAACGCGCGCAGCAGCTCCTGCGCGAGTGGATGCGAAGGGACGCGCACACCAACGGTATCTGCGCCGCCCGTGGTCGCACGCGCGACGCGCGGACCGCGCTTCAGGATCACCGTGAGCGGCCCGGGCCATGCGACTTCGACCAAGCGCTTCGCGAGCTCGGGAATTTCGCGCGCCCAGCCATCGAGCCGTGGCGGGTGCCCGTAGTCGCCGGGCGCGAGGTGGACGATCAGCGGGTGCGAGCTCGGGCGGCCTTTGACCGCGAAGATCTTCGCGGCTGCAGCTTCGCTCGCGGCATCGCCGCCGAGCCCGTAGACGGTCTCGGTCGGGAACGCGACGAGCCCACCTCTCGCGAGGATGCTCGCGGCCTTGGCGACGTCGGTGCCTTTCACCGACCCAGCTTACGTGTGAGGGCGCGTCGAAACCAGCGACGGACGATCCCGCCAGCGTGTTCGCACCGACTCGACTCCCGCAGCATTCTCGATCGGGTACGCCTTGCGGAACTCCATCCAATCGAGGGCGCAGATCAGCGACAGCTCGGGCAGCCCGAAACCACCGGTGAAGCTGCCTTTCGAGACCTGCGTGCCCAGCCACTCGAAGATCGCGTCGGCGCGGTCGAGCTGGCGTTTCTCGTAGACATTGCCTTCGATCGCGACGCCGTCACGACGGAGATAGAACAGGTCGAGGATCGAGTGCAGTGCGGCATCGATCGCGTTCACGAGGTTGTTCTCACGCGAGTCCCAGGTCCCCCACGTGCCGCGGTTCGCGAGCAGCCACGTGTGGATCGAGCGCGAATCGAACAGGGTCTCGCCGTCGACCACCGCCACCGGGACCAGGCGGATGGGCGACACCTTCTCGAGCTCCTTCGTACCGGCATCGGTCGCGGTGTTGACGAGCTCGATTGGCTCCTTGAGCTCGGTCGCCACCACCATCACGCGCCGGACGAACGGCGACGTGGTCGTGCCATAGATCTTCATGGCAGCTGCTTAACATGAGCTACGCTTCGCCCGTGCCCGGACCGAGTGATGTTTTCTTGATCCGCCACGCCGAGGCGGTCTTGGCGAGCCCAGAGCTGCTTGATCCGCAACGCCATTTGACGGCTTACGGCCGTGCGCAGGCGCGCGCCCTCGGTGATCGCCTGCGCTGGCACGATTGCGTACCGACCCATATCTGGACCAGCCCGCTCGTCCGCGCGGTCCAGACCGCCGAGCTGGTCGCGACCATGGTCAACGCCAACTGTGTGATCGAGGCTCAGGCCGCGCTGGCACCAGACGCCAGCGCGGCGGCGACCATCGCAGCACTCGAGCTCCTCCCCGAGCACTCGATCGTCATGCTGGTTGGCCACCAGCCGACGATCACGGAGATCGCGAGCGGCCTCGTGCACCGGGACGTCGCGATGCTCTCGAATGCCGAGGCCGTCCGGATCCACCACGAGCGCGTGCGCTGGCGGTTCCGTTGGGACGCCGAAGCGCCGACGCCAAAACCGTGAAGGGGCCTGATCCCGGGGGTGCGACAGCGAACGCGACCCTCTTACGGGATCGCGTGTGAGGCCGCAACCGCGGACCGCCTCCTGGGCTATCGAAATTCACATCACGAACGTCGCCGGGCTGTTCGCCGTCGGGGCATGGCACCTCGACCAGCTCGACCGGCCCGGCGCGGCTCGCGGTGGTCACGGTCCAGCCACCCGATCACCCGCTAATCCCGGAGGTCGTCACGACGGCCCGGGCCCGACTGGGGGCCGCCGGAGCCGCCCCCGCATCACGAGGCAGCGCCGCCGCAGCCGTACACGCTGTAGGGTCGCGGGATCGGTCTGCAGCGTCGTCACCTTCATCTACTCCATGAAGTAGAGGTAATGTCGCGCCAGACGTGGCCGACATCGTCATCGACGTACGTGAGCTGCGGAAGACGTACCGCACGCCGTTTCGCCGTAAGAAGGTCGAAGCGCTGCGCGGCATCTCGTTCAAGGTCGAGCGCGGTCACATTTTCGGCTTCGTCGGTCCGAACGGCGCCGGTAAGACCACCACGATCCGTACGTTGATGGGTCTGATCCGGCCGAGCGGCGGCACGGCCACGATCCTTGGTCATCAGATCCCGAGCCGGATCGCGCGGAGCCACGTCGGGTTTCTCCCCGAGTCGCCGTACTTCTACGACTACCTCACGATCGGCGAGCTGCTCGATCTCGCGGGGCGGTTGTTCGGGATGCCGAGCGCAGCGCGCAAGAAGCGCGCGGACGAGCTGATCGAGCGCGTCGGCCTCGACCGCGCACGCGCGCAGAGCCTCAAGAAGTTTTCGAAGGGCATGCTGCAACGCGCCGGCCTCGCGCAGGCCCTGATGAACGATCCGCAGCTCGTCGTCCTCGACGAACCGACGAGCGGGCTCGATCCGATCGGTCGCAAGGAGGTCCGCGACCTCATCCTCGAGCTCCGCGATCAAGGTAAGACCGTGTTCTTCTCGTCGCACATCCTCACCGACATCGAAGCGATCGCCGATCGAGTTGCGATCGTCGCGCGCGGTTCGCTGCAATCGCTCGGCACGCCGGCCGAGCTCGTGAAGCGCACCGTGCTCGGCATCGACGTCAAGATCCGGATCGCCGACGACGTCGACATCGCCACGCTCACCGACGGCGGTAGTCACGTGCGCCGCACGGCGGGCGAGCTCGCGGTGACGCTGTCGGCCGATGCGGATCTCGATGCGTGGCTCGAGCTCGCACACCGTGCGGGCGCGAAGATCGTCTCGATCGAACCGCGCCACGAAACCCTCGAAGATCTGTTCATGCGCCAGGTCGCCTCGGCTGACGCCTCGGCTGGCGCCACGGATGGACGGGTCTGATGCTCGGTCGGATCTGGGCGATCGCGCTCAACACGTTCCGCGAGGCGGCGCGCATCCGCGTGCTCTACGGCATCATCGTGCTCGTCGTCGGCGCGAACCTCGCGGCGATCGTGCTCGGCCAGATGTCGATCCACGAAGAGCAGCGCGTCGCGCGCGATATCGGCCTCGCCGGCATCTCGCTGTTCGGCTCGCTGACCGCGATCTTTCTCGGCGTGTTCCTGCTCTACACCGAGGTCCAGCGCCGCACGATCCACGCGATCGTCAGTAAGCCCATCGAGCGCTGGGAGTTTGTCATCGGCAAATATCTCGGCATGGTGGTCGTGCTCACGATCCTCGTCGCGCTGTTCGGGCTGGCGATGTGCGGCATGCTGACGTGGCAGGGTGTCGGCATCTCCGGCGCCGTCGTCAAGGCGATCGTGCTCGCGTGGTTCGAGGTGCTGACGGTCGCCGCGATCGCGATCTTCTTCTCGTCGTTCTCGACGCCATTCCTGAGCGGTATCTTCGCACTCGCGATGTGGGCGCTCGGTCGCGTCACCCCGGATATCCAGGCAGCGATCGATCGCGGTACGCCATGGATCCGCACGACCGCACGGATCGCGCTCGAGCTCGTGCCCGACGTGCACTTGTTCTCGCCCTCGGGTCGGATGGTCGAAGGTGCGGTGGTCAGCGTCCATGCGGACTTCATCACGTGGGGGTACGTCGGGCTATCGTCGCTCCACGCGCTTGGCTGGATCATCGGCCTGCTCGCGTTCGCGTGCTTGTTGTTCCAGCGCCGAGATTTCGCATGAAGCGTGGTCTGGTCCTCGCGGCGATCGCTCTGGCCGTGATCGGCGTCATCGCCTTGCGTGCGGTGATCGCAGGTCGCGGCGCACTCGCCGCGGGCGACGCGTGGGCCGAACGTGGCAGTCCGACCGAAGCGATTCGCTCGTACGAAGCGGCCGCGCGATGGTACGTGCCGCTCGCGCCGCATGTCGAGGCCGCGTATCGCAAGCTCCACGCGCTCACCGGATCTCCGGATGCGCTCGCGGCATGGCGTGCGATCCGCAGCGCGGCACGCGCGACGCGCAGCTTGTGGCAGCCCCATGCGAACGAGCTCGCCGAGGCCGATGCCGCGATCGCGAGGGCCTTGGCGCGCGATCCGGAGGCCGGCGTCGGCACGGTCTTCGGGTCGAAAAAGCCGACGATCGAAGCGCGCGAACCGTGGCTCGAGAGCCGGATGCGAGCCGACTCTCGACCCGACCTGTGGGCCGCGATGCTGGCGAGCTTCGGGATCCTTGCTGGCCTCGGTGGCATTGGTTGGCTGGTCTGGCGAGGGCTCGACGCGAAGGGTCACGTGATCCGTCGCCCTGCCCTCAGCGCTGGCGCCGTCATCGCGCTCGGTCTGGCCTGCTGGCTCGTCGGGCTTTACAACGCTTGAGCCTCCGTGCTCGTGTTGCGCCGATGGCTAAGAACCTGGGTAACGCGATCATCGATCTGCTCGAGTCCGACAAGGTCGAGCTCCGCGCGGCGGCGGCGACGGTGTTAGCGGCGGTTGGCAAGGGCGATACGGCGGTGATGTCCGCCCTGACCACGCGCCTCGGCGATGCCGATCTCGTGGTGCGCCGGATCGCGCTCGAGGGTCTCGCGGATCTCGGTGCGACCGGGATCTCGGCGAACCTCGTCCCGCTGCTCCGCGGTGATGACGAGACGCTGGCCGAGCGCGCCGCACAGCTGCTCGCGCAACAAGGCAGCGAAGCCGAAGCCACGCTCCGCAAGGAAGTCCGTAGCGGAAACGTCGGGCCTCGCCGCGTGATCGCGCAGCTGCTCCTGCGTCGTGGCACGCAGCCCGCGATCGACGCCGTCCTCGATCAGCTCTCGGATCACGAGTTTGGCGAGCAAGCGCTCCAGCTCGTCCGCGCCGAGCTGGACACCGGCAACGACAAGCTCGCGAACCAGGTCGAGAAGAGCGCGATCGGTCGCGCGGGTGACGCCGCGAAGGAGTTGCAGCAGGCGTGGAATGCAGCGGAGAAGGCGGCCGGCAAGGCGGCCGGCAAGGCGGCCGGCAAGGCGGCCGGCAAGGCGGCCGGCAAGGCGGCCGGCAAGGCGGCCGGCAAGGCGGCCGGCAAGGCGGCCGGCAAGGCGGCCAAAGAAGCAGCCAACGGTGCGGCCAAGCAGAAGCCGAACGGTGCGCTCCTCGGACACACCGTCGCTCCTGCCGCCGCCGATCCGATGCGCGACCCCGAGGTCACCACCGCCATCGCACAGCTCGGCGCCTTGCTCCGGCTGATCGGCTACCTCGCGCGACCATCGACGCAGTCGCTACTGCTCAAGTACGCCGATGCTGACGAGCTCCGCCCGATCCGCCTCGCCGCGATCGCGGGTCTCCGCCGGATCGTCGCGACGAGCGAGGCCAAGGGCACGGAGAAGGTGATCGAGACGCTGATCGCCTACGCGAACGGCGATGACTTCGCGGTAGCGCAATCCTCGGTAGACACGCTCCGCGGCGCGCGCATTCCCGAGTCTCTCGCGAAGCAATTTGCTCAGCTCGCGAAGTCCAAGAACCCTGCCGCGCAGAAGCTCGCGATGGAGCGCATGCCCGCCGGTGGCGGTGCCGCGGCAATCAAGGCGCTGATCGAAGCGCTCGGCGGCGATGATCCCAACTCGCGCGACGCCGCCGCTCGCGGGCTCGCAAAGGCGCCCGAGGCGGTGCTGCCGCTCGTCAAGGTGCTACTCGATGCCCAAGACGAGCAGCTCGCACGTCGCTACGCCGGCGTGATCCGCAGCCATCGCGGCAACATCTCGAACGCCGCGATCGAGCAACTCGTCGATCGCCTGCGCGAGCTCAGCGAGAAGAGCACGAAGGGCAAGGCCGCCGCCGATTCGATCTTGATCGAGCGCGTGTTCGGCGAGCTGATCGCCGATGTCGCGCCCGCGAAGCACGTCGAGATGCTGTTCGAGCGCGCGAAGCGCCTGCGCAAGGCCGGCAAGACCATCGAGGCCTTCGGCTCGCTCAAGCCGCTGCTCCGCTCACGCGCCGATCTCGATGCTGCGATCGACGACGACCAGCGCTTCTTCCTCGCGATGCTCTCGCTCGAAGCGGCGGGCGAAGGCATCGTGCGTTCGACCAACTCCGACGATCCGATCTTCGCGCAGTTTGCCGTCCTCGCCGCGAAGGGCTACCCCGTCGCGAAAAATCTCGCGAAGGCGAGCGATGTCACCGACGAGGCGCTCTACGGCCTCGGTTTCCGCTTGATCGAATCCCGCGACGGTTCGAATGAAGAGCTCGGCGCCGACCTGCTCCAGGGCATCATCGACGAGCGCCCACGTTCGAAATTGGCGAAGGCCGCCAAGAACAAGCTGAAGCTCACCGGTCACCTCGACGCGGCGTGACACGGCACCGCGCGAGCCGCGCGAGCCGCGCGACAGTGACACAGCGTGCGCGCCTCATGAGAGCTCGACTTGGCAAAGTGCGTGCATCTCGCAGCTGCATGCTCAGACTCGCCGCGCTCGCGACACTCGCCACGGGCCTCGTTGCACTACCCACGTTGGCGCACGCATGGACAATCGGGAGCCAGCTGGACTACAGCGGCTGCCACGAACGGATCACGACGGAGGCGTTCCGCGCGACGCGCGCGAAGTTCGCGACCGCGCCCCTGATTCCGCCGACGACCGACGAATCGGCCCTGATCGACGCCGTTCAATTCGTACCGCCCGCGGACTTCGTGCATGACCTCGCCGCGATGTCGTTGTTGCTCGGGGTGCGCGACAACGACCTGAAGGGGAACAACGCGCTGGACTCGCTGCAGCTGGTTCAGGTTCACGGTAATCCGGCGACCCAAGAGGAGCACTGCATCCGTTCAGCGAGCGATGACGGCACACCGGGGGATGCGCAGGCGCTCGATCGCTGCAAGAGCTTCATCCACGAGCGGATCGCCCAGGCGCTGGAGGGCCTCGCTGCGGATGGCACGGTCGATCCGAACAACCGGCTCGAGCTCGCGGTCTACGTGTCGTTCGCGGGCCGCATCCACCCGATGTTGCCGCTCACGTACGTACGGCTCGGCCAGGCCGCGCACGCGCTCGAGGACAGCTTCACCCACACGTTCCGGTCGAGCGATGGCATCGAGGTGGTTTCGGTCAGCAACTGGATCGACTACGTGTCGAACGCGGGTGCCAACGAAGCGGTCGACGGGCCACCCCACCTGAGTGCGCTCGACCAGTGCTCGAGTGCGGATCCGCTCGTGGTTCGCAACTTCAAGAACGCCACCACTGCTGCAACTGCGCTGATGGAGATCACGTTGGACCCCACGATGACGAACGATGCGAAGCTCGCGGCGGTCGATGCGCTGTCGGCGCAATGGCTGACGTATCAAAAGGGCTGCACTCTCGCGAATAAATACTGCGACGCGCACGAGCCGAATGTGGTCGACAATTCGGCGTGCAACGCGAGCGGTGCGAGCAGTGGTTGGTTGCTGGTCGTGGCCGGCGCGCTGCTCGTGATGCTGCGCCGCAGACGCACGCTGAGCGCGTGCCTCGCACTCGCGGGGGGCATGGCTGGCGCGCAACCCGCGCCTCCGGCCGCAGATGCGGCGGCCCCCCCGACCGCGTCGGCTGCACCGGCCCTCCCGGCGCCAGCCGACAAGCCCGCCGATGCCGCCGCCGTCAAGCAGGGTCACGAGCCCGGTCGTGACGAAAAGACCCCGACTGTCTCGGAGGTCGAGCGAGTCCGCGAGGACAAGCGGCTCGGCAGCCCGTTTGGTGTCGACATGCGGCTCGGTGGCGCCTTCGTTCACGGTGGCGTCGCCGGCTCTTTCGGCTTGCGCTATCGGCTGAACGAGCGCTGGAGCATCGGCATCGATGGCGAATGGAATCCGTGGATCACGTCGGCGCCGTGGACGCTCAAGGCTGGCGTCGCGGATGTCTACGCCACGGTGATCCATCGCTATCCGATGAAGCTCGATCGCGTGAACCTGCGCACCACCTTGAACCTCGGCGCCTCGATGCTGCTGTTCGATGTCTACGGCGCGCCGAAGTACGACATCGGCCCGGTGATCGGGTTCTCGCCGCTCGGCATCGACTACGATCTCGGGAACCACGTCCGCATCGTGTTCGACCCTCTCGGCGTGATCATACCGGTGCCGCATATCGGCCTCCTCCCGCTCTACTATGAACAGTTCCGCACGATGATCGGTGTCCAGATCGGCGGCTGAGCGTACGCGCGCAGTGTCGCGCTGACGCGCGGCGATCGCAGCGTGCAACGTGCATTGCACCTTCCTGCGGTTTGCGATTTTCTCTGGCATGCAGGCGCTACTTGAGTCGACGGCCTGATGATCCTCGGCGCGTTCGTGGCGTCGGTCAGCGTCATCCCAAGCGCGCGAAGGATACGATTCGCGTCCACTTCAACGGCCGGCGACACCTGGTTCGATCTCGAGGTCATGGCCTGGTACGACTGCACGGACATGCCGGAGTTCCTCGACTGCGTCGACATCATGGCGACCAATGGCATCACGCTCGGTGGCAACTCGAACTCTCCCGAGGTTCCGATGCGGATCCGCCGGTCCTAGAACGGCAGGCCGTACAGGCGCAGCCACGCCCCGGCAGCGCCCCCGCCCACGATCGCAACCAGGAAGAGCAACAGCACGCCCCACCGAAAGCCGCGCTTCGCTAACGGCGTCGGCGTCGGCGCCGGCGTCGGCGCCGGTGCGCCGACCGCCACGACCTCGCCTGTGTCACCGATGTCGCCGGTGGCGCCGGTGGCTCCGGTGTTCCGCAGCGACAAGCTCGGTGGCTGGGCGCGCGGCCACGGCTTCGCCACCGCCAGCTCCTCGTCGACGGCGTCGCGCGAGATCACCGGTACCTCGACCTCCTCGTCGGCTTCGGCCGTCACGACATCACCGATCGGCACGCCGACCTTCACGCGATCGAGGAGCGCGCGCTTCGTCGCGATGCGCTCACCGAACAACCGCATCAGCTTCGAGGCGAGTGATTGCGTCGGATCGCCCGAAGAATCCAGCGTGCGCGCCGTCGTCAGCAACGCCTCGCGCATCTCGAGCGCGCTGCGAAACCGCTGCGCCGGATCGAGCGCGAGGGCCTGCATGCAGATCGCATCGAGTTGCGGCGGATAGCTATCGGTCTGCGTGCTCGGCGCCGGAATCTCGTCCGCACGCTGACTAGCATCCCCGAACACGCGGCGCAGCGTGGTGAGCTCGTAGAGCACGAGCGCGATTGCATAGACATCCGATTGCCGGCCGAGCGGTTGCCCCGCGACTTGCTCGGGCGAACGGTACAGCGAGTCCGGATCCTCGATCGCGGTGCCGAGCTCGAGCACCTTGATGTCGCCGCCATACGTGATGAACACGGTCTCTGGTGAGACGGCGCGATGGAGCTCGCCCGCGACGTGCGCCGCGTGGATGCCGTCACAGACCTCGGCGATCATGTGCGCCGCGAGCCCGACCGAGATGCGCTCGCGCTTCTTGATCAACCGCCGGATGAAGCCCGCGAGGTTCTCGCCCTCGAGGTACTCCATGATCCGGTAGCGCGCGCCTTCGTGGCGCACGACCTCGCGGACCTCGACGAGGTTCGGATGGCGCGCGAGCGAGCCGCGCGCGGCAGCGGGCATCTTCTGGATCGCGACGGGTTGGCCGGCGACGCTCTTCGCGAGCCAGACCTCGCCACCTTCGCCTCCCACGGCGAGCCGACCGACCACCTCGTAGGAGCCGATCCGATCGGGCATCAGGGAACTAGTTTGTAGCCGAGCCCGTAGACCGTGAGGATGTGGCGCGGGTTCTTCTGGTCTTCTTCGAGCTTGCGCCGCAGCTTGACGATGAAGTTATCGACGGTGCGCGAAGTCGGCGAGGCCTGCATGCCCCACACCTTCTCGAGCAGCTCGTCGCGCGAAACCGTCTCGTCCGCGCGTTCGCGCAACAGCTTCAATACCTCGAGCTCGTAGAACGTGAGCCGCTTGCTCGTGCGGCCCTTCGCCATCACGTGCTTGCGCGCGTTGATCTGCCAGCTCCCGATGTTGAACGTCTCGTCGACGTGCGAGCTCATCCGAGCCTGGCGTCGAAAGATCGCGTTGATCCGTGCGATCAGCTCGGCGACCGAGAACGGCTTCGTGACGTAGTCATCGGCGCCGGCATCGAGGCCGCGGATCTTATCGCTCTCCTGCGCCTTCGCAGTGAGGATGATGATCGGGACCGTCTCGTCGCGCTGGCGCAGAGTCTCGCAGACGCGATAGCCGTTGTCATCGGGGAGCATCAGATCGAGCAGCACGCAATCGGGTGCCCAATCCATCGCCGCGGTGAGGCCCTCGGCGCCGGTGCCTCGCGCATCGACCTCGAAGCCTTCGAACGTGAGCGCATCGCGAATGCCGCGCACGATATCGGGCTCGTCCTCGATCACGAGGATGCGCTTCTTCGCCGGCTCTTCACTCACCATCATAGTTCTATCAGATCGGCAGCCACAGCTGGAACGTGGCGCCCTTCCCTGGCTCGCTCGCGACCGTGATATCGCCGCCGTGGGCGCGCGCGATGTGCTGGACGAGCGCGAGGCCGATGCCGGAGCCGCGAATCGGCTTTAGCCGCATGTCTTTCGCGCGATAGAACCGCTCGAAGATCCGACCTTGCTCTTCGATCGGGATGCCGGGCCCGAAATCGCGCACCGACAACACCACCCGATCCTCGACCCGCCGGAGCGTCAACTCGATCTTCTTGCCATCGCTGGCGTACTTGATCGCGTTGTCGACCAGGTTGAGCACCGCGAGCGTGAACGCGTTCGCATCGAGCTGGATCAGGGGCAGCCCCTCCTCGAGCTCTGGTTCGAGAATCATGTCGGCGGCTTGCAGCCGACGATTCGCGAGATCGATCGCGCGCGATACGACATCGATCAGATCGGATTCGGCGAACTCGTACACGCCCATCCCGCGCTCGATCTTCGCGAAGTCGAGCACGTTGTCGATCAGCCGACCGAGCCGCACGCTCTCGCGCCAGATGATCTCGGCATATTCGGTCGCCTGCTCCGGCGACTTGGTTCGCTTGGTCGCGAGCATCTCGCCGAACATCGAGATGATCGACAGCGGCGTCTTGAGCTCGTGCGAGACATTCGAGATGAAGTCGCTCTTGAGCTCGTTCGCGCGCCGCTCGCGGCGAATCGCGACGGCGAGCAGGCCGAGGCCGAACACGATGATCGCGACCGCGCCGCCGAGCAACAAGCCATCGACGAGGCGCTTGCGGCGCACTTCGACCTCGGCACCCGGATCACGCTCGGTGATGCGCAGCTGCCAGCCATCTAGCGTATCGATGAACGGAATCTCGACCGCGAGCGCGCCCGCCTCGTAGGCGAACATCCACCCGAACCGCACCGTCTTGCGCTCGTCGACGACTTGATAGAGGTGCTTGGAGCGTTCCGAGAAGAATTGCGGAAACATGAACAGGAGGAGGTGATTGAGGTCGTCCTCGATCACGACGTAGTAGCTCTTGGTGCCTGCGGCGCCGGACGGGCCCGAGGGGCCGGCGAGCTCCTTGCGCTCGTACGAGATCAGGAACGGTTCGTCGTACGGGCCGCGCCCGTAGTGGTGACCGCGGACGTCGAGCGCGAGCTTGGGCAGGCCGAGCGTGCCGATCACGTGGGCGAGGTACCAGTCGCGCATCGCGACGGCATCCTTGGGATTGCGACTGCCCGCGAGCGAGCCGTTGAGGACCGGCTTCAACTGGTCATCGAGCACGAACACGCTCGCGACCGCGGCGCCGGTCGATTTGACCCGCTCGTCGAGCCGATCGAGCTGGTCGAGGCGGACTTCCTTGAGGATGCGGACGTCGGCCCCGACGACGTTCGACTCGATATTGAGGATCTTCTCCTCCGCGAGCTCGTTGAGAAGGTTGATCTTCTCGTCCTTGAGCGCGACCGCGGAGCTATTACTCCAACCGAAGTAGGCGAACACCACGACCGCGGCCAACACCGCGAAGATCAAGGCGTTCACGAGCAGGATGCGGCGCATAGGAGGGCCAGTCTAGAGTGGTCCGGGGAGGGATCCTGCCACTTCCGAGAACACTTGTGACTACCAATGGTTGTCCGACTGCCGCGTTTATGTTAGAGGCCATACTAATAAAGCATCCATCCGGAGCAATCGGATGGCCATGCCATTACAGACAGTTGCGGCACGTGATCGTCCAAAAAGAGGCAGGGATGGACTCCATCTTCGAAGAAGAAGCTGATGAGATCGGGGGAGAGATCGAGGCGTATTGCCCGTCCCCACGCTGCAAAGCGGACACGACTCATACGATCATCAGCATGTACGAGGACGAAGTACGTCGCGTGCAGTGCGTGGTTTGTGGCGAGGTTCACGCCTTCCGTAAGCCGCGTGGCGACGGTGCCGAGGGTGATGCCGATGGCAGTGGCAAGAAGGCATCCGCCAAGCGGGTGACCTGGGAAGACGCGCTCGCGCGTGCCACCGATACCGACCTCGGTAACGCTCGCCCGTTTTCGATTCGCGACACGTATGAAGACGGCGACGTGGTTCATCACCCGTCGTTCGACATCGGCTTCGTGATCGAGCAACTGCCCGATAACAAAGTCGAGGTCATCTTTCACGACGGCGGCTCGCGCATCCTCGTGCACAACCGTGGCGACCTCGCCGCGCGCATGCCCGATATCGCCGAGATCCCCGCCCCGCGCGAGGCCAAGAAGAAGAAGCGCGCCAAGAAGGTCGAGACCCCGGCCGTGCCGGTGCCCGCCCGCTCCAAGGCCGAGGTCGAAGCCGCGATCGAGCGTGCTCGCAACGCCGCTCAGATGCGCATGGATGACTCTGGCAAGGCCGCCGAGCAGCACAACGCGAAGCTCAAGGTCCAAGCCAAGACGATCAAGGCGACAGCCAAGACCGCCAAGGCGACGGCGAAACCAGCGGCTGCGCCGGCGAAGGCTGCAGCTCCGGCGGTTGCGGCACCCGCCAAGACTGCCGTGAAGCCACCTGCCAAGGTCCCGGCGACGGCCAAGCCGGTCGCGACGGCGACGGCCAAGCCGGTCGCGACGGCGCCTCCCAAGCCGGTTACGAAGGCGCCTGCCAAGCCGGTTGCGAAGAGCGCACCGGTCAAGAAGGTGGCTCCCGCGAAGCCGGTGGCGAAGAAGCCGGCGGCTCCGGTGAAGCCGGCCGCGGCCGCAAAAAAAGCGTCGCCGAAGAAGCCGGCTGCCAAGCCGGCCGCCAAGCCGGCAAAGAAGCCGGCACCGGCGAAAAAGTCGGCCGCCAGGCCCGCCAAGCCCGCCAAGAAGAAGAAGTAAAAAAAGCCTGCTGCAAAGCGGGCTCCCCATGGCTGGAAATCGCGGCCGCGTCGCTACTCCATGCCCATGCCTTTGCCGTCGATGTCCATGCGGCCGACGTAGAGCTCGAACTTCACGCGCTTGATCTGATCCATGTTCGCCGTGCTCTGCGGGATCTGCGCGTGGTGGATGCCGACCTCGTAGAGGTTGATGCGGAACAGCACCTCGCTGCGGTCCGGCGCGAGAAACTCGAGCGAGCCCGAGCGCTGCTGAGAGGGATCGGCAGCTCCCGCGACCACGGCCTTGTCGTACCAGGCGAGCAACGCATCGGCGTAGCCGAGCGCGATGGTGCCGCTGATCGCGGGGAACTCGATCTTCGTCGGCTCGATCTGCGGGAACCGCTCGGCACCGACGTAGAGCGTCTTGACGCCCTGCTTGATCGTGAACGAATCGATCTTGTTCGTGTACTCCATGCCCGCGATGCCATCGAGCGTCAGGCGGAAGCCCGAAGGCATCCACATCTTCTGCTTCGAGCCCGTGATCGCTTGGAGTGCCGAACCATCCTGCTTCTTCGAGACCACGCGCTCGGGCTGGATCTTGAGCTTGAGGTACGCCGATTCTTTCGAAGCGCCATCGAGCGTCGGGAACGTTGTTTCGGTGATGAGCGCGTCGTAAAACTCGTGCGTGAAGGTCTGATTGAAATCGAAGTCGCCGTGGCGGATCTCGCCATTGCGGCGCGACCACTCTTTTCGCCACGACTGCTGGATCCACTTGAGGACGTCGTTGGCACCCGACAGACCGAACTCGAGCGCGAAGGGCTCGATCGACACGACGGACGTGTGCTTGATCCGATAGTTCTCGGGGCCGATCGGCTCGTCCATGAGGCCGGCGCGCACGTAGCCGCCATCCACACTCTTCAAGTACGCCGTGGTCGGTTTCGTCGCACCCGAGCCGTTATCGATCACCAGCTCGAAGTGGCCGGCGGTCGATGCTTTGTGTTGTGACGTGCCTCGTTGAGTCATGCGTGAATCCTCAGCTTATCGCGATCCTTGTACGCTCCGGGATGGCTCGATTTCCCTGATGAACTCCCAACCCCTACAAGATCTTGGCAAAACTACGTGATTTCGCGCCATTGGAATCCGCGCCCAGTCCGAGCAATAATAGGGCGAATGCGGGTGCTCGGCATTGTCGTGATGATCGCGTTGGCCACGACCGGATCGGTGCTCGCCGAGAAGGTCAAGGCGAACCAAGAAGCGCGTGTGCTCAACCATCCTGGCGAACAGGGGAAGCTGGTGGTGAAGGTCAAGGAGGGTCAGTCGATGACGCTCCTCGGCTCCGAAGGGCGCTGGTTGAAGGTTCGCGTGCAAGGCCGCACCGGCTGGGTGCCACGGAGCAAGGTCGAGATGGCCGACCAGGACGAGGTTGCGCGCAACACGCGGCGCCGGCCATTCGTCGACGGGCGCAGCGTCAAGCGTGGCTTCGGGAGCTCCGAAGGTCCCGAAGATCGCATCGGCGCCGATGCGGTCGACACCACGCCCGGTGATGAAGCCCCGAGTAGTGGCGGGTCGTCCGACGAGGACGACAAGCCCGCCAAGAAGCCGACCAAGAAGCCGACCAAGAAGCCGACCAAGGGCAGCTCGGCAGGCGGTAGTGACGACGACGACGATGAAGATGCCAAGCCCACCGCCAAGAAGCCGGCCAAGCCCGCCGTCAAGCCCGCCAAAGGCTCGGCTGACGACGACGACGATGAAGATGCCAAGCCGGCCGCGAAGCCGCCCGCGAAACCCGCGGTGAAGCCTGCCAAAGTCGCCGCGAAGCCCGCGAGGGGCGGCCCGGCATCCGGGGACGACGACGACGAAGAGGCCAAGCCTGCCGCGAAGCCGGCTGCCAAGCCGGCTGCCAAGCCAACGACCAAGGTCGCCGCGAAGGGCGGCGAAGACGAAGAAGAAGAAGATGCGAAGCCGGCCGCCAAGAGCGGCAAGACTTCGCCTAAACACGACGACGACGAGAACCCGGTGACGGGCGACGAAGAAGACAAGCGGCCCAAGGCGCACGTCGCGGCCAAGAGCAAGGTGTTCGGCGAGCGCGACAAGACCAGCGACGTCGAGTTCACCGCGAAGCCGGGTGACGTGCTCTTCCCAGGCGAGACCAAGGGTGACTGGACCAAGGTCGAGACCGAAGAAGGCGACGAGGGCTGGATCCTCAGTGACAACCTCGAGCTCGACGGCGGTAGCAATGGTGGGAGCAAGGGTCGCTCGATCGGGATCAACGTCGGGCTCGGCGTCGGCTATCTCTCGCAGTCGATGGCCGCCGCTGGTGTGGCTGTCGCAACGACCACCGATCAAGTACCCGACATCTACTCGATCGGTACGAGCATCGAGACGCTCACGATCGGTGGCAGCTACTTCACCAACCTGGGCAAGTACATCGCTGGCGTCGATGGTGGACTCGCCTACTCCAAGACGATCAGTGGTGGCGTCAGCTACAAGGGCATCATCACGCCGCTCACGATCGCGGATTTCACGTTGCGCGGCACGATCGGGTACCCGACCTCTCGGCCGAGCGGTCTCACGCTGCTCGCCCGGCTCGGCTACCGCTATCGCGCATACCAGGTCGCCGACTTTGCGGACTACATGACCGTGACGTCGAAGAACCCGGCCAAGGTGCCGCAAGAGAACCTCAAGGCGCCGACGATCGGCTTTGCGATCGCGATGCCGAAGCTGACTTCGAAGGTCGGCCTGATCGTCGGGCTCGACGCGGTGGCATTCGGCGGAAGCGTCGAGCAGACCGCCGGCCTCGCCGACGGCAAGGCCGGCGCGGCCAGCGTCACCGTCCTCAACTTCAGCGCGGGCTTGGTCTACGCGTGGAAGCCGATGTTAAACCTCGTGTTCGCCTACGACCTCGACCACAGCAGCTACGACTTCGGTCCACCCGATGCCGCCTCGATGCGTGGCCACGCCACCACGGCCACCGACATCACCCGCAGCGACACGATGCACCAGTTCTCGGTGACCGTCGCCAAGGGCTTCTAGTCGCAACGCGGTCAGCGTCAAAGCCCGTGTTCTGGGTAGTGCTGCGGGCTACTGCTGCGGCGTCGGCAGCTTCGTCACGTCGAGCTGGCTGAGCGCGAGGCGGATCAGCTGCGACTTGTTCGCCTTGGTCCAGCCGCGCTTTTTGAGCTCGGTGACCTTCGCGTCGAGCTCCTCGAGGTCGCGCGTGTACATCGAGATGCAGATGACCTTGTAGTGCGTCGGGCGTTGCAGCGCTTTGGTGCGCTTCGCAGCGTCGAGCGGCGCGGCGATCGCACGCTTGCCGTAGTACTCCTCGCTAAGGATGGAGTCTGCGTCGCTGAGCGGATCGTGTGCCATCAGTTTCTCTTCTTTCATACGGCCTCGTGATTCGTAAGGATGATCGGGTGAGAGTTCGGCTCGGAGTAGATCGGGGCAACGACGTGCGACGTGCTCGCTAGCACCCAATCGCAGACGCGGTTGTAATCAGCAGCGCCGTGCGAGCCCGGCGCGTATTCGAAGATCGTTTTCTTGTGGCTGGGCGCTTCGGCGAGCCGCGTGTTGAGCCGAATCGGCTCGAGGCACTTGGTCTTGAAGTGACCTTGTAGCGTCTCGAGCACCTCGCGCGCGAGGCGGGTACGGCCATCGTAGAACGTCGGTAGCACGGCGGAGATCCGGACCGTGTGGCCGAGGTGGCGCTCGACGTCCTTGATGGTCTTCAACACCTGCTTCACGCCAACCAGCGCGAGGTAGTCGCACGTGACGGGGATGATGACCTCGTCGGCGTACGACAACGCGTTCTGGTTGAGGAGGTTGAGCGAGGGACCGCAATCGATGATCACGTAGTCGTAGCGGCGCGAGATCGCCATCATGTTGAGCCGCTTGGTCAGGACCCGCGAGCGCGTCTGGACGTTCTGGCGAGCGAGCCAGATCTCGGCGGCTGCGAGCGTCGAGTCGCTCGTGATCACGTCGAGCTTGCCGCGCACCGGCACCGCGACCTCGGTCGGCTCCACGCCATCGACGAGCACGTGGTAGAGCGAGCGCTCACCCGCGACCCCGAGCGACACGCCGACATTGCCCTGCGCATCCGTGTCGATCAGGAGGACGTTGTGATCGCGCTCGGCGAGGCCAGCCGAGAGGTTGACGGCCGTCGTGGTCTTGCCGGTGCCGCCCTTCTGATTGAGCACCGCGATCCGGCGCGCGCGCTTCGCACGGAAGCCCTCCACGCCGAGCCCGGCCTTCCGGCATTCGAGCGAGCAGTAGTGATTCCGCACGCCGTCAGCCGTGACCGCGATCTGAAAAACGAACGCTGGTCGGAACGCCTGCCCACACGCGTTGCACGTCTTCTCCATCCCCTTATCGAAGCGGCATGCGACCGATCCGGGCAACTTTTCGTCCGACTACCCGCTACTATTACGGGGTGATCGCGCGCAACGTCGCGGCTCGGGGAGTGGACGCAGTGCTCGTCGCAAAAGAGCTCGGCGAAAAACTTGTCGCAGCCGATCTGAAGCTCGCGATCGTGTTTGCCGATAGCGCGATCGATCAACCTACGCTCGCGCGCGAGCTGAGCAACATTTTAGGCGCAGTGCCGGTCGTCGGCTGCTCCGCGAGCGCGGTCGTCGGTGCGCCGGGAGCGACCGCGGTTGCACTCGGGCTCTACGGTGATCACGTGCGCGCGGGGATCGGGGTCGCGACCGAGCTCAGCAAGGCCGCGCAGCCGCGCAGTCGTGCGGCGGTGGAGCGTGCCGCGGCAGCACTGGGGTTGACCTGCGAGACCCTCGATCCCGCGCGCCACGTGATGGTCACCGTGTTCGAAGGCTCGCAGCACACCGACGAAGCGTTCTGCTTCGCGTCGGCAGCGTCGGCACCACAGCTGCGTACCGTGGGCGGCGCGGCCTCGATGCGTCGCTCCGATGGCGGTCCGCGACGCGTGTGGGCTCACGGCGAGCCACTCGCGGATACGGGCATCGTCATCATCCTCGAGCCTGGCGTGAAGTTCGAGGCGTTCACGTCGAGCCACCTCGAAGCGACCGATCTGCGGTGTGTGGTCACCGCTGCACACGACCGTATCATTACCGAGCTCGACGGGCTCCCCGCGACGAAGCGGTTCGCCGATCTGATCGGCAAGCTCGGCGGTTCACTCGGCTTGCACACGCGGAGCGAGTTCACGTTCGCGCGCTTGATCGATGGTGTGCCGTACGTCCGCGGGCTCGCCGCGATCTTGCCAGATGCGCTAGAGCTCGCCTGTTCGGTCGCTACCGGTCACGTCTTGCGGATCGTGCAGCCCGGCAATCTCGTCCAGCAAACCGCCGTCGATCTCGAAGCGGTGGCCCAGCGGCTCGGTTCGATCGGCTCGCTCCTGGTATTTTCGAGCACGCTGCGTGCCCTCGAAGCGCAGACTCACGGCCTCGCCGACGAGCTCGCGCAGGTGTTCGGTCGATACCCGACGACAGGGCTGCAATGTTCCGGTGAACAATCAGGGATGTTGTTTGTCAACCACACGTTGACGGCGCTCGCGCTGGGAGGTGGGCATGGTGGATAAGAAGCCGGAGCGGATGGGCGAGCTCGAGGACGAGCTGGCCGCGGCGCATCGCACGATCGATGTCTTGATCGCGAGGCTCGAGCGCACCACGCCGCCTGCGATGCAAGGCGAGCTGTTCGACACCGCGGTCCGGCTCGGCAACGTGCTCGAGGAGCGCACGCGCGAAGTCGAGGCCGCGCGCGCCGAGTTCCGCGCGCTGCGCGCGAACCTCGATCAGATCGTTCGCCAGCGCACGCGCGCGCTCGCCGAATCCGAGGCGCAGCTGCGCGCGAAGAACGTCGAGCTCGAACGCCAGAGCCTCATCCGCACCGAGTTCATCTCGATCGCTGCGCACGAGCTGCGCACGCCGCTGACGAGCATCGTCGGTTATCTCGATCTGTTCTCGGAAGGCAGGTTCGGCGACCTCCCCGATCTCGCGGAGCGGCCACTCGCCTCGGTCCGGCGTGGTGCACATCGTTTGAAGCGCCTCGTCGACGACATGCTGAGCATCTCGCGGATCGACGGCGGTCGCATGACCCTCAATCGCGAGCCGGTGGACCTCGGCGAGATGGTCCAGAACGTGGTGTCCGAGCTGCTCCCGCTCGCCGCCGCGCGTAAGCAGAAGCTCGAAGCGAAGATCGAGACGGTCGACAACATCGATGCCGATCGCGACAAGCTCCATCAGATCGCGATCAACCTGGTGTCGAACGCGATCCGCTACACGCCCGAGTCGGGCGAAATCTCGATCAGCGTCGATGAAGCGCCGCTCGCGCGGTATCCCGGTGGCTGGGCGCGGCTACGCGTGCGCGACAACGGCATCGGCATCAGCGAAGAGGATCGCCAGCGCGTGTTCGATCCGTTCCAGCATCCGATGCCGGTGCGCCATCACACATCGTCATTACCGGACTCCGCCGGGCTGGGGCTCTATATCGCGCGCGGCTTGATCGAGCTGCACGGTGGCCTGATCACCGTCGATTCGCAGCCCGAGGTGTTCACGGAGTTCACCGTGCTCTTGCCGTTGAGGCACGAGAGCCGCTCGAACGCCGAGCCCGGCACTAACGGCACTAAGTGAACGCGACGACCAGATCGTAGAGCGCGTGCGCGTACACCGCGTGCGCGAGCGAACGAAACCAGAAGATCGCGCCGAACGTAAACCCGGCGAGCGTGCGGAACATGAACGCGTGCATCGTGAACGGCTCGCCATGGGCACCGGCGTGATGCGCGAGCGCGAACAGCGGTGCCGAGAACACGAACGCGAGCGCGACAGCGATGCGACGATCGGTGCCACCGCCGCGCAGGAACGTGACCATGCCGGCGAGCAGGCCGAGCCTGAACACGAGCTCCTCGTGGACGCCGGCGCCGAGCGCGGACACGATTCCCCCGGACCGGTCGGCCAGGCCTATGATCGACATGCCGATCACCTTCGACAGGAACAGCGTGATCACGGCACCGAGCGTGAGCGCGTAGATCAGCGATTCGAGGACGACGGGCGCGAAGACGTCGAGCCGGAGCGAGTCAAAGCGCTTCTCCTTGCGGATCCAGAGCAGGAATACCGCGGCGAGTACGGCGTGCAAGAGGAGATAAAGTGCGCGGCTACCGAGCGTGAAGTACAGCGCGCGGGTGACGACATCGGCGCCGTTGACGTGGCCGGTGAACAACACGCCGATCTCGTAGGCGAGCAGCAGCGGGAAGATCAGGACGACGCTCGCGCCGAGCTCGCCGTGGCCGGTGTCGTAGTCCTTCATTTCTTCGCTCCTGCGAGCCTGCTCTTTTTCTTCGCGGCCGGCGTCTGCGCCGAAGGACGCACGGTCGCGGTGATCGCGCGCTCGGGGACGAGATACGCCTTCGCCGCCGCCGCGACGTCGAGGAGCGTGATCGCCTTGATCGCGTCGTCGTACCCGGTCCAGGCGGTCCAGCCGAGCCCGTAGGCTTCGTGATACGCGATGGCGTTCGCGATCGCCGAGCGGCGCTGCATCGCGATCTGATGGCTACCTACGAGGTAGCTCTTCGCGCGCTCGAGCTCTTCGGCGGTGATGCCATCCGCCGTGACCTTGGCGAGCTCGCTTCGGACGGCGCCGACCGCCTCGTCGAGCTTGTCGGGCGAGCACGATAGATACACGGCGACGAACCCCGGATCGACGCCTTCGACCGAGTGCGCCGAGACGCGATAGACGATCGCGCGCTTGTCGCGGAGCTCGGCGAACAAGCGCCCAGTCTGACCACCGAGCACGGCGACGAGTACTTCGAGCGCGAACCGATCCTTCGCGTCGATCGTCGCGCCGGGATAGCCGATCACGAGATGCGCCTGCGCGCGATCGAGGTAGCGGTAGACCTCGCGGTCCTCGCTCGACCGGCCATCGACCTGCAGCGGCGCGACCACCGGCAGCGTGGTGGCGGTCTTCTTGACCGCGCCGAACCGCCTGGTGACGCGGGCGACGACGTCATCGACATCGACATCTCCGACGATCGCGAGCGTGAGCCCCGAGATCGGGTAGCGCTCGCGATAGAACGCCGCGAGCTTCGTGCGATCGAGCGCGCCGATCGATCGATCGGTGCCGAGCGCATCGCGGTGATACGGATGGTTTGCGTACAGCGCCTCGCTGAACACTCGGAACGCGACCTGGGTCGGGTTGTCGCCGTTCGCGAGCTGATCGGCGAGCAACGCCTGCTTCTCGCGAATCAACTCGTCCGCCGGAAGGGTCGGCTCGAGCAGGCAATCGGCAGTGAGATCGAAGCCCTGGCTCCACGACCGCGCGAGCCACTCCGCGGCGAGCCCGAAGCTATTGCGCCCCGCGACGCCGCCAAGCGAGCCGCCGAGCCGATCGATCTTGTCAGCGACCGCCAAGGCATCGAGCGTGCCGCAGCCGCGCGTGATCATCCGGGCGAGCAGCGTCGACGCGCCAGCTTCTTCGTCAGCCTCGACCCGCTGGCCGCCGCGCCACACCGCGCGCATCGCGACGACCGGCACGGAGGGGTCGCGCCGCACGATCACGACCATGCCGTTGCCGAGCCTGACGCGCTTCTCCGCGATCGTCGTCGGCTGCGCCGAACCACCGAGCGCCGTGCGGACGCGCTTCTCGGCTCGGCGCGCGAACACCGCCGTGCGCTTGCCGGTCGCGCGCTGCTTGGGCAAGATCGCCGCGACGCTCGCGTTCTCCGGGCGAAGATAGCGGCGCACCGCAGCGGCGACATCGTGGCGGCGGACCGCGCGGATTCGATCGAGGTAGACGTGCGAGTAACGAGGATCGCCCGTGACTGTCGAGTTCCACCCGAGCGTGCGCGCGCGCCCTTGCGCGGTCTCGAGCTGGCGCACGAAGCCTGCCTCGGCCGCGATCCGCGCCTTGTCGAGCTCGTCGGCCTCGAGGTCGTCGACGAGGCCGAGCGCCTGCTCGACCAGGCCACCGACGGTCTTGTCGGCATCGCGCGGACGCGAGGTCGCCGACAGCACGAATAGCCCCGGGTCGCGCAATGCGTGGACGTGCGCGTACGCGGTCGTGACCATGCCTTCGTCATCGCGCAACCGGCGTGGCAGGCGCGCAGATTCACTCTCGCCGAGGAGGATGGCCGCGACGTCGAGCGCGGCGACATCGGGGTGACGTGCGGGCGGCACGTGGAAGCCGACCGCGACATACGCTTCGGAGACATCGCGGAGCGACGCGACGGCGCGCGGCGAGGTCTGTGCGGGCTCGGCCGTGACCCGGCGCTGCGGTCGGCCCGAGGGCATGCGCGCGAACCGTCGCGCGATCGCGCGGTGGACTTCGTGCGGATCGACATCGCCTGCGACGACGATCGTCATGTTGTCGGCGACGTAGAAGCGGCGGAAGAACTCGACCAGGTCGCGCTCGCCAAGCCGCTTCACGCTCTCGGGGCTGCCGATCACGGGCCGGCGATACGGATGCGCGACGAACGCA
>Ga0209724_1000130_pt1 | contig 92072 bp, 57 predicted proteins | sample grotaG_FD_184143 | JGI IMG/M metagenome (GOLD analysis project Ga0209724, IMG submission 184143) | Glacier valley bacterial and archeal communities from Borup Fiord, Nunavut, Canada, to study Microbial Dark Matter (Phase II) -... | ecosystem: Environmental > Aquatic > Freshwater > Ice > Glacier ...
GATCAGAAGTGAGATTTGATTCGATCATCTGGGATTGGAATGGTACTTTGCTAAACGATGTCGATATTGTAGTCGAAACCATTAATCAGTTGTTGAATGACAGAAATCTGACACTGCTCACAGTTGAGCGGTATCTTGATGTATTTACATTTCCGGTACGTGATTATTATGAACAGATAGGCTTTGATTTTCGCAATGAGCCTTTCGAAATTCCAGCCATTCAGTTTATTACGATATATAATAAAGCGGTTGAAACCTGTGGCCTGCACGACGACGTTATCCCGGTGTTAAACCGCTTAAAAGAACTGGGTTTTCGGCAATTTATTCTGTCGGCGATGGAACAGGAGCAACTCGAAAAGACGGTGAATGATAATGGTATCGACCATTTTTTTGAAGATTTGTGTGGGCTGAACAACCATTATGCAGTTTCAAAAGTGGCGAACGGCAAATCGCTCATCCATAAACAAGGTCTGAATCCTGAACGAACATTGATGGTTGGAGATACCATTCACGACTTTGAAGTAGCCCAGGCAATCGGTTGTAAATGTGTGCTTGTCGCAAAAGGACACCAGTCAAAAGTGCGGCTACTGACTACCGGAGCACAAGTTCTGGATGGTTTGGCTGGGATTGAATTTCTTTAAAAACAAAACGAGGCTGTCCAAAAAGTCAATAAAATAAACCGCAAAGGTCGCAGAGAAATTTCGCAAAGGCCGCAAAGATCACATTAACAACGACTTAATTTTGCGTTCTTTGCGCCTTCTTTGCGCACTTTGCGGTTAAAATGGACTTTTTAGACATCCTCGTTTTGATTATTAAACGGATTATTAAGCGTTTAGTAACTTACTGCTTAATGCCTGAAGCGTTGCTTTTTTATCGTTTGTATTCACCAGCAACGATATATTATTGCGGCTTCCTCCATACGAAATCATTCTGATTGGGATATCTTCCAGCGCGGTAAAAACTTTTGCAGCAAACCCTTTTTCCTCGGCAATCATGTTTCCTACGATGCAAACAATAGTTTGATTCCGGTCGATTTCGACTTTCCCATATTCCTTCAGTTCCGCAACAATTTCATCGAGGTGTTTCGGATCGTCAATTGTCAATGATAATGCCACCTCCGATGTGGTGATCATATCAATCGAGGTCTTAAAGAATTCGAAGATCTCGAATATATTTTTGATAAACCCATAAGCATTTAACATCCTTCCCGACCTGATCTTGATGGCTGTGATACCATCCTTTGCTGCAACAGCCTTAATACCTTTTGTCTTACTGTGCGAGGTAATCAGTGTTCCCGGATCGGGCGGATTCATTGTGTTTTTAAGTCTTACGGGAATGCCATTCATCATAGCCGGCAATACGGTCTGTGGATGAAGAATTTTTGCCCCAAAGTAAGCCAGCTCCGACGCTTCGTTGAACGAGAGGGTGTCGACTTTCTTCGTGTTTTCGACATACCGCGGATCGTTATTGTGAAACCCGTCAATATCTGTCCAGATTTGTACCTCTTCGCTATTGATGGCAGCACCAATCAGTGTTGCCGTATAATCGGAACCACCCCGCTGAAGATTATCAATTTCACCCGCTTCATTCAAACAGATGAAACCTTGTGTGATGTAATAATCGGCTTTCGGAGCGCTCTTTATTAGTGCATTGAGTTTATCCTTAATGTAATAGTTGTCGGGCATTTTGTCGCCGTCGATCTTCATAAAATCGAGGGCTGGCAATAAAAGTGCATTGTAACCCGATTCCTGCATGAGCAATGTGAACAACGCAGTCGAAATCAACTCACCCTGGGCAAGCAATGCGCGGCCCCCATGTTCAGGAAATACACCCGAAGTAAATGACTTGATCACTTCAAATCGTTCTTCGAGTACCCGTTTCCCCTGCTCTTTCATCTCCTTTGTTGCATAGAGATCAAAAACAACATTGTAGTATTTTTTTTCAAGGGAATTGATGATCCCCAACGCCGATTCTTTGTTCTTTTTTGACAGGTAGTCAGAAATTTCAACCAATTTATTGGTTGTTCCGGCCATTGCGGACAATACAACCAGCTTTTGTTCTCCATCGGCAATCAGGTTCATCACGGTCCTCATCGTTTCAACCGATCCGACAGATGTTCCTCCAAATTTAAATACCTTCATTTTAACGATCGTTTTAGTTATTTAAAACTATTGTCTTTTAAATCTTTAACCACATTTGTGGGAAAAATTGTTCTGCAAAAATAGGAATATTTTGTTCCTTAACATTGAATAAAGAAACAATCCAATTGTTTTCTTACTTACGATCTGTAAGCGGTTATTTTAACAAAGTTTGATTAGTTAAAGTTGTGAGTGGCTGTTGGCGGGCCAATATGCTAATTTGATAAAAATTTGTGCCTGTCAAGCATGTTTTCCACACTTTGATGGATACGCTCTATTGGATATTTAAATGGATGTATTAAATGCAATGTTGATACGCGTAGAGACGGACGGCCGTCCGTCTGTACCTGCGCGATCAATCTGCTGCGCGATCAATCTGCTGCGCGATCAATCTGCTGCGCGATCAATCTGCTGCGCGATCAATCTGCTGCGCGATCAATCTGCTGCGCGATCAATCTGCTGCGCGATGCATCTCACCCTTCATAATTTGTTTCAACCGTGATCTGTTTCACCCGCGTAGTCTGTCTATCTGGAAAAATCATACAATGAATATTTGAATTCTATTGTATTGATTCATTTCTATAAAAGGTGTCTTGCTCCCAGATGGCTGGATTATCCGTTATGTAATTGGCTATTCGTTGATATTCCGGATCGTTACAGATTATATGATCATGGAAACGCGTTTGCCATCCAAAACCGGCATGAATTTTTCGCGCATTGACGGTTACTACTGATTTAAAACCTGCCACAAATGATGATATTGATTTTGCCGGACGATATGCCACCCCGAATTTTAAAGGCGTTGCATTTCGTTCAGGTGCTTGATTGTTTTGTTGTAACGCAGGATCGCATTGTTGGAAATCGGGATCATTTTGTTGTAATGCAGGATCGCGTTGTAGAGACGGACGGCCGTCCGTCTCTACCTGTGCGTCCGTCTCTACCTGTGCGTCCGTCTCTACCTGTGCGTCCGTCTCTACCTGTGCGTCCGTCTCTACCTGTGCGTCCGTCTCTACCTGTGCGTCCGTCTCTACCTGTGCGTCCGTCTGTATCTGTTTGTCCATTTTTAACCTGTCACGCAATTCCACATAATTCCCATTTTCAATCCGCAAAATGGCGTGAATATGATTAGGCATTATAACGGAATAATCGCAAAACAATTCTGCGCGTATATCAAATGATTTTTCCCATTCTTTCTGAACCAATGATCCTATTTCGGATAGTATCATTTTTTTATTGATGATCTTACCAAAAAAACATTCGCGACCTTCAGTGCATATTGTGATAAAATATATGCCGTCGGCGCTATAATCCCAGTTTCGCAAACGTGCAGATGGAATCCGGTATTTGTCCTGAAATTTTTCGGTCATCTGGATATGTTTTAGTGATCTTTAGAAACAGCCCGATTGTGATAGTAAAATTCAGGAAATATATTTGAATTCGGAACCTTGTTGATTAATTTTTTAATGAATTAATTGGATATTTTAATCGGTGCAAACGGGGTATTTTTGTATGTAATGTTGAAACGATCGCATTGTTGGAAATCGAGATCATTTTGTTGTAATGCAGATCGCGTTGTTGGAAATTGGGATCATTTTGTTGTAGCGCAGGATCGCGTTGTTGGAAATTGGGATCATTTTGTTGTAACGCAGGATCGCATTGTTGGAAATCAGGATCATTTTGTTGTAGCGCAGGATCGCGTTGTTGGGAATTGGGATCATTTTGTTGTAACGCAGGATCGCATTGTTGGAAATCGGGATCATTTTGTTGTAGCGCAGGATCGCGTTGTTGGAAATCGGGATCATTTTGTTGTAGCGCAGGATCGCGTTGTTGGAAATTGGGATCATTTTGTTGTAATGCAGATCGCGTTGTAGAGACGGACGGCCGTCCGTCTCTACCTGACCTCCGTCTTTACCTGTGCGATCCGTCTCTACAAATACAAACGTCCATATCTAACGAACCAACCCGATTCAATCATCCCAATCCTATTTTATAATTTCAATTCTCTTTTAATCCTGTTAATATATTCCGACGGTGTCTGGCCAAGTTGTTTTTTAAAACACATCGAATAATAAGAATGTGAATTGAATCCGACTTTAAAACAAATCTCATCGATGTTGGTCATTCCGTTCCCGATCAGTTTGATCGATTTATTGATCCTTACGAATTTCATAAATTCCGTTGCTGACTGATTGGTAAGGGCTTTGAGCTTTCGGTGAAGTGTGCTTCTGCTTAGTCCAAGCTCCGAAGCAAGCAAATCGACCGAAAAGAGAACATCTGTCAGGTGATTTTCGAGGATTTCCGTCGCCTTTTCGAGTAATTCATGATCTGGTTTTAGTGTTTGCATTGCTTCGCGCCATTCTCCCTGTGCATTCGTGAATTTCTCGCGAAGCATTTTTCTGGATTCGAGGAGGTTGCGTATTCTTACTGCCAGGATGCGGTCGTCAAATGGTTTTACAATGTAGTCATCGGCGCCGGTTTCGAACCCTTCCATCTGGCTTTCAACCGACGAAAGCGCTGTAAGCATCAATACGGGTATATGGCTGGTGTTGATATCCGTTTTCAGGGCGTGACAAAATGCTGTACCATCCATCCCCGGCATCATTACATCCGTAATTACAAGATCGGGATTAAACGCCAGGACCTGGTTTAAACCCTCTGTTCCATCGCTGGCTGTTATTACATTGTAAAGATCGGATAATATGGTTTTTAGAAATTTTTGCATTTCTTTATTATCTTCTACAACCAAGATTGTAGCCTCTTTCCCTGTTTTTATAATTGCCGACTGATCAGGTACCGTTTGAAATTGTTGTTCTTCATAAAGAGAGGTTTCAACAAATGCTTTCTGAATTCCTTTTCCAAGTTCATCAATTGTAACCGGAAGCCTGACAAAGAATGAAGTTCCTGTATCTTCACCTGTAAAAACTTCAATCTGACCATGATGCATTAAGATATATTCGCTGCATAGATGTAACCCGATTCCTGTGCCCGAGAGCTGACCCGGTGCCTGGTAAAACCGATCGAAAATATGTGGCAGAACCGAAGGTGCTATTCCTGACCCTTCATTTTTTACGATGATTGTAACACATTCACCTTTTGGAGGATTGCCAATTAAAAGATGTTGCTGGTCGGTAGTCGTATCCGTTTGCCACTCCGGGTTTTTGATGGAAAGTTGAATGGTCCCTTCCTCTTTTGTGTACTTCATTGCATTCGAAAGAAGGTTGAAGATCAATTTATCAATTTTATCAGGTTCAATCATGATAAAGAGTGAAGAGAAGTCTGATTCAAAATGAAAATTGAATTTCCGGTCATTTTCCTGGTACGAAAAACATTGGAATACCTCCTGACACAGTGCGACAATGTCGAATGGAAGCGGGTGAAAGTCCATTTTGCCAAGCTCGATCTTTCGTATGTCGAGGATTTGATTGACCAGCCGAATCAATCGGTTGGCATTATTTTCAATCATGGTAATGTGTTCCATTGGCTCATCCTGTCCTGTCAGCTTCTTTTTTAGCAACGAAAGTGGTGACAATATCAACGTAAGCGGGGTGCGGAACTCATGTGATATATTTGTGAAAAAATGGAGTTTTAACTGATGCAGTTTTTCCTCGTTTTCGCGCTGAATCCTTTCATGCAGAATCGAATCCTTAAGCCGACTCCGGAGCCTTAACTCACGTTGCAGAAAATAGACGATAGCAAGGATAAACGCTAAATAGATGAGATAGGCATACCCCGTTTTCCAGAAAGGGTAATTGATGGTGATATTTAAACGTGTCGGTATGTCATTCCATTTGCCATCATTATTAGACGCAATAACTTCAAAAACGTAATCACCCGGAGGGATTTTGGTAAAGATGGCTTTGTTGTCGTTTTGAATTTCAATCCAGTCGGGACTATAACCTGTCAGTCGATATTTATACCTGTTCTTTTGCGGTAAAAGGAAATTATTGGCAATAAAAGTGAACCTCAATGAGTTCTGGTTGTACTTCAATTCAAGTTGATCAAGCGTCATAATTGACTGCCGGATTATATTTGGCTCATTTGTCTGATTAACTGTCTGGTTGTTTATTTCGAGCCCGGTAATAATTACTTTGGGCACCACCGGATTCTCCTTGATCTGATTGGGATCGAACCGGGTAAATCCGTTCGAACCTCCGAAAAAAAGTTCCCCGTTTTTAGCTTTAAACGTGGCACCCGGATTAAATTGGTTTCCCTGGATTCCATCCGTAAAATCGAAGTTTCGAAAGTTCCTTTTTACAGGCGACCAGCCAGATATTCCGTTTTCGGTACTCATCCATATCACGCCATTGTTGTCTTCAAGTATTCCATAGACATCATTTCCCGCCAGGCCGTCCTTTTTCGAAAGTTGAGAGAAGAGTCCGGTCTTTGGATCGTAAATTGTGACTCCTCCGCCGGCCGTTCCAATCCAGATGTTTTGTTTCGAATCTTCGAACAGCGAATAGATATTATTGCTGCTGATTCGGTTTTTCTCATTGGGGTTATAAAAATATCTTACGAAACGTTCGGAACCCTTATTCTTTCTGTTTAGTCCGTTATTCGTGCCCACCCAAAGATTTCCTTTCGAATCAGCCAATAACGTTCTTGCGGCATTTGCGGAGAGCGATTCCGGGTCTGAATTTTTTGAAGTGTAATTCTTTACCTGGCGTTTTTGATAATCGTAATAGAACAAACCCCGTACTGAAGAGGCGAACCAAACGCCATCGTCACTCGCTGCAATATCATAAAACTGCTCCTTCGCATCATCAATCAGGTTAAATTTCTGGTATTCCTTACTCCCTTTAAGTTGATAGTAGATACCGCCGGCAAATGTTCCAATCCACAATGTACCTTTATTATCAATATACAATGATTTGATATGGTTAACCTTCCCGAATGTCGCTTTTATCTGTATGTCGGTAAGCTGATAGCCCGAGCGGTCCAGAAAATTGAGATGTCCCTCCTCGGTTGAAATAATGATTTTACCGTCTTCTGTTTCCTCGAAGTCGCTGATAACATTGTCGCTTAATGAATTGCTGTTTGATTCGTGTTTGAAGTGTTCGAAATTGTTCGACCATTCATTGATATAACCCAATCCTCCAGACCAGGTGCCAATCCAAATTCCGTTTTTCGAATCGCGATAAATCTGGTAAATGCTGTTGTTTGTTAATCCGGTGTATTTCTCTTTTTCAACCACTTCTATGCCATTCTCATTCATCCGAACCAATCCTTTGAAGGTACCCAGCCAGATTTCGTTCTTATACTTGAAAATAGTCCGCACACGTGAACTCGGAATTTTATTCTTTCCTTCAATATTATCCTCGAAATGATCGGTTAATACTCCCTGGCGCGTGAACCGGTCAGCACCTCCCCAATCGTAACCTATCCAGATATTATTCCCATCGGGCAAAATTGTAATTACATTCTGATTTCTCGTAAGCGCAAAAAAATCGATTTTTTGATAAGGGGGATCGCAATAATAAATCCCTCCATTCGTTCCTCCAAGCCATATCCGGTCTTCCTTTTCCGTTTTAGCTGCAATCCTGATCCGGTCGGTTTTATAAGAATCGGGTAACGGCAAATAAGAAACGATGCCTGTTTTAAAATCGATGCGTGAAAATCCGGAACTATCAACCATCCAATAAGTACTATCGGCAGTCTGAAGAATTTGCAGGACATTTAATCCTTTTGGGTTACCGGCAGCGTCATGAAACTGAAATCTCCTGAAACATTCGCATTGATAATCGAATACTGAAAGTCCATGATCTGCTGATATCCAGATTTCATGTTTCATATCGAGGTAGAGCGAGCGGATGTAGTTTCCTGGAATCGATGTTTTATCATCGGGGGAATTGATGAACTTTACCGTTTCTGCTGAATTGAAACGATAAAGGCCATTGTTCGAACCAAACCATATAAATCCATATTTATCCTCACAAATCGAGCTAATTGCTTCGAAGGTAAAACCTCCTTCAGGGGAAATCTGCTTGATTTTGAAATCCTCAACGTTCGCATAAACCGTATTTCCGATTGATAAAAACAGGAATAACTGAAATATAAAACGCAGTGTATTGAAATACGTTGAATTTTTAATATTGATTATATTTCTGAAAAGTAGATACATACTGCTTTGGCTGTTGTGAGTCAATTAATCCTGAATAGCGATGATCCCACTGACAATCGTCGTCAGGAAGCTTTTCGGATGAGGATTCCCTTTCTCATTTGGTTGATTCTTCAAAGAAGCGAAAGTAATCATTCGGGTAGTTTTTCAAAGCGGGCAATAAACATTTTTTAACAAATGTTTCAAATGTGAGACATCTCTTATAGGATGGCACAAAATTGATATAAACTGCAACATGATTGTTCGCCATTGAAGCATCGTCCAGGTTACTTTTGGAGTGGAAGATTGTATTTTCCGAATTGCTAAACCCAGATTAACTACTAACATTTATGAGCCTTACAAAGCTGGTAATCCCTCTTGCTATCTTATTATTTTTGATATCCGCATGTCAATCGGGCAGCAAACTTGAGCGTATTTCTGATAGCCAGATTAAAAATCAATTAAAGTTATTAGCTGCGAATTTCAACGAAACCAAAGCTTTGATACGGGATACAAGTAAAGCAGTCGTTTCTGTCAGGAGCCTGAACAGTGACGGATCTCTGAAAGCTGTTCCTTCGAAAGACTGGTGCAGCGGGTTTTATGCCGGTTCTTTATGGCTGGCATCTGACCTGACTGGTGATGCATCGTTGCAACAGTTAGCCCGTGAGTTCACATTGCCTCTTGAAAAAGAGAAATTCAATGGCGCAACGCATGATATGGGATTCAAAATGATGTGCAGTTTTGGCCAGGGATACCGGATCACCAGAGATTCTGCTTATCGCGACATTTTGATTCAATCTGCAAAAACACTTACCACCCGCTTTAATGAGAAAATTGGCGCCATCCGTTCGTGGGATCACAACCAGAATAAATGGCAATTCCCTGTCATTATTGATAATATGATGAACCTTGAACTCCTCTTCTGGGCTTCGAAGCAAACGGGTGACCAGCTTTATTATAATATTGCCGTTAAACATGCCGAAACAACGCTCGCCAACCATTTCCGGGCTGATAACAGTTCCTTTCATGTTGTTGATTACGATACAATAACAGGAGCTGTCATTAAGAAGAATACGCACCAGGGATTTTCAGATGCGTCTGCATGGTCACGTGGGCAGGCATGGGGATTATATGGCTTTTCGATGTGTTACCGCGAAACAGGGATCGTGAGTTTCCTCTACCAGGCGGAAAAAATTGCTGACTTTATCCTGAACCACCCTAACCTTCCTGCCGATAAAATTCCTTTCTGGGATTTTGATGCACCAGCGACTCCCTCAAGGCCACGAGATGTTTCAGCGGCTGCAATTACTGCTTCAGCACTTTATGAACTGGCTCAGTTTGTTCCGCAGAAAAAAGAATTCTACATCCGCTCTGCAGATCAGATATTAAAAAGCCTGGGAAGTGATTATTCGTCAAAGTCAGGCGAAAATAAAGGATTCCTTCTTGGTCATTCAACCGGATCTTTTCCTCACAATTCAGAGATTGATGTCCCGATTAATTATGCCGACTACTATTACCTGGAGGCACTTATCAGGAAAACAAATTCCGCAAAACTAAATCAGATTAATAAATAGAAGTGTTATGAATAATTAAATATCAAACTATGAAAAGAAAACGGGTTTTTATTAAATTACTAATGGTTCTTATTCCATGGCTGCTCGCTGGTCTTTCAGCAGTTGCACAGAATAAGATGTACTCCGGAACAGTTACGGAGAAGAATGGTACCTCCATTCCCGGCGTGGCTGTTGTGGTTAAAGGCCAAAACATTGGAACTGTCACAGATGTTGACGGGAAGTTTTCGCTTTCTGTGCCTGCCGGTGCCAAAACGCTGGTCTTTTCTTTCGTTGGATTAACATCGCAGGAAATAACTTTAGGTACGAATACCACATTGTCAGTGGCTATGGAGGCCAATGTTGTTGGAGTTGAAGAGGTTGTTGTTGTCGGCTTTGGTACGCAGAAGAAGGTCAACCTGACCGGCGCTGTGGCATCAGTTAAGATTGACGATAAAATTACGAGCCGCTCACTTACAAACGTTTCTTCCGGATTATCCGGTTTGGTTCCTGGTCTTTCGGTGAGCCAGAATTCGGGTATGGCAGGTAAAAATGCTGTCTCCTTACTCATTCGTGGGATGGGAACAGTTAACAATGCCAATCCACTTGTGGTCGTTGACGGAATGCCGGATGTCGATATCAACCGGGTCAATATGAACGATGTGGAGAGTATTTCGATATTGAAAGATGCTACTTCTGCGGCTGTTTATGGTTCGCGTGCTGCCAATGGTGTTATCCTGATTACCACCAAATCGGGGAAAGGGATGCAAAAGACGAGTATCAATGTCACAAGTTCTTATGCTGTTGAGGTTCCTACCAAATCGTATGAATTTATGGCCGACTATCCAAGGGCAATTACGCTTGAACAACGATTGGCTGCAGTAAATTCACTAAGAGCCAACTCTACCTTCAAAGATGGTACTGTCGATCAGTGGATGGCACTTGGCATGATTGATCCGCTCAGATATCCGAATACGGACTGGTGGAATGTTTTGACCCGCAATGGTTCGGTTCAGAACCACAATATTTCTGCATCGGGTGGTAATGAGAAATCGAACTTCTTTATTTCTGTCGGAATAATGGACGAGAAAGGATTGCAAATCAACAACGATTACCAACGTTACAATGCAAGGTTCAATTACGATTACAAACTCCGTCCAAATATGAATGTCGGTGTCAAATTTGATGGTAACTGGTCGAAATACACTTATGCACTTGCGGATGGCTTTACGGATGACGATCCGACCAATACTGCCGGTTTCGATTTGCAGTACGCAATTGCAGGAATGTTGCCTTATGATCCGGCTACAGGATACTACGGCGGTGTTATGGCTTATAATGAAGATCCACAAGCTTATAATCCTTACACACAATACGTCAATAACCTGAATTATCAGAATCGTCAGGAGGCAAATACAAGTATGTATTGGGACTGGACACCTATCAAAGGATTAACCGGTCGTGTTGATTATGCACTAAGTTATTTTAACCAGTTTCGATATACTGCCGCCATTCCCAACCGTTCTTATAATTTTCAAACCAATGCGTTTGGTTCAAGAACCTATGTTGGCGATAATGCCGGGGTCAGCAACTTTACAAATACAGGTTATAAAACGCAGTTAAATGGTCGTTTAACTTACAATAAAACGTTTTCTCAGAATCATAACCTGACAGCCCTGTTTGTTTACAGCGAAGAGTTTTGGTACGACCGTTTTCAGAATGGTGGACGTAACGATCGTTATTCACCTACGCTTCATGAACTTGACGCAGCTTTGGCTGGAGTTACCCAAACTTCAGGGGGTAATTCGACTTCCGAAGGACTTCAATCCTATATCGGCCGCGTAAACTATTCGGCCTATGATAAATATTTGTTTGAAGCGAATTTTCGCTACGACGGTTCTTCTAAATTCCTTCCGGGAAGTCAATTTGGATTTTTCCCGTCAGTAGCACTTGGCTGGCGTTTTACCGAAGAGAACTTTGTTAAAACAGCCACCAATAAATGGCTGAGCAGTGGGAAATTACGGGCCTCTTACGGAAGTTTGGGAAATAATAGTGGCGTTAGTCGCTCTGAACAACTTGAAACACTGACTGCCGGCCATTATATGATCGATGGTGCAATTGCCAAAGGTTTGGTGAATAATAAAATGGTAAATCCGAACTTGTCGTGGGAAGAAACAAAGGTGTTGAATATTGGTCTTGATCTGGGCTTTTTAAAAGGTCGCTTAACTACAGAACTTGATTATTACGATCGCTTGACTTCAGGGATGAACCGTCCTTCTGATATGTCGATACTTTTGACTGGTGCTTATAACGCGCCTCGCAAAAATATTGGGAATCTTCGTAACCGCGGTATTGAAGGAAATTTAACCTGGCGCGATGAGGTGGGACAGTTTACTTATGGATTGAATCTTAATGCTTCCTATAATTCAACAATACTTGAGTCATGGAATGAATACCTCGGTAAAGGAGCAACAACTTCAAATAAGTTCGTATTCATAAATATGCCATTCAATTATGTGTATTCATTCGAAGATATCGGCATCGCTCAAACATGGCAGGATGTTTATAATGCTACTCCTCAGGGTGCATCACCCGGTGATGTTTTACGCAAAGATCTCAATGGTGACGGGAAAATTGACGACAATGATAAAAAAGCCTATCCAAATATTCAGCGTGACCGGCCGACTACCAATTTTGCAATGAGCGGAAATGTTGCCTGGAAGGGATTCGACCTTTCAATTTTATTTCAGGGGGCTACAGGGCGGAAAGATTTTTGGATAAATAATTATAACAACGTCAACTTTGGTGTTCAGCGTTATGCCTCTACCTGGGACCACTGGGATCAACCATGGAATCTTGAAAACAGGGTCGGAGCATGGCCACGTTTGAATGGAAGCAACAATCGTGTTGAAACATCTTTCTGGCTTGACGATCTTTCTTACCTGCGGTTAAAAAATATTCAGTTAGGATATAATCTTCCAAAGAAATGGCTTCGAATAGTTGGCCTCGAAAGTCTTCGTATATATGGATCAGCTGAGAATCTGGCAACATTCACAAAATTCCGCGGTCTCGACCCCGAAAAGACTGGGAATGCCAGTGATGCCTACCCGCTGAATAAATCATTCTCACTTGGTATTAATCTTGGTTTCTAATAGCAAAGTCATGAAAAAATTAAATTCAAATAGATTGGTCTTTTCTGCCCTGGCAGTATTGACGCTTATAATCAGCTCTTGCACAAAGGATCTGCTCGACAGGACACCAACCGGCGAGATGTCTGCAACTGAGTTCTGGAAAACCGAGGGTGATGCAACCGTTGCTTTGATGGGAGCCTATTCGGCCGTTCGGCCACTTTTCGACCGTGATTACTATTTCGATGGTCAGGGCGAGTACGTGAGGGCACGTGGTACAAGTACAACCAAGGATAATCTTCGCCTCGGAGATGCTTATAACGGAGGAAATTACAATCCATCGGGTTATGGTTCAAGTTTCGATAAGATGTACCGTTACCTCTATGGAGGTGTATCCCGAACCAATTATGTGATCGAAAATGTGAAAAAGATGCTTCCGGATGCAAAAACTCCGGCATCGGTCGCCAATTTGGAAGCAATCATTGGTGAAGCACGTTTGCTACGTGGAATGGTTTATTTTCGCCTGATTTCAATGTGGGGCGATGTTCCCTATTTTAGCAAAGTGATCTATGACAATGCTGAAGTTGCAGATTTAGCCAGGATTCCAATTGCCCAGGTTAAAGATTCAATCATGGCTGACTTTACGTATGCTTTCGACAAACTACCTGTAAAAGCACTTCAAAACGGACGTGCCTCTAAACCGGCAGCATTGGCATTCCGTGGCAAATTGCAACTCTTTTGGGCGTGCTGGAATAAAAATGGCTGGCCCGAATTGGATACATTTACTCCAAATGCAGCTGAAGGTGATGCCGCTTATGTTGCAGCTGCTGCCGACTTTAAAGCAGTCATTCAAAATTACGGCCTCACACTGTTCCGCAATGGCGATCCTGGTTCATGGGGAACGATGGGAAATGCTGAGACTTTGCCTAACTATTTTTACCTTTTCATGCCAATTGCCAATGGTGATCCTGAAATGATTATGGCCTTTACACATGGTGGTACAGGTACAAGTCAGGGTGAAGAATTGATGAGGGACTTTTCAGGACGTACCCACGAAGGTTCGCAATGCTGGGTATTCCCCTATTATGAAATTGCCGACAGGTATCAGTCAACAGTTACGGGTGATTTTGCAACCAAAATGGTTCCAACGCTTCCAACTGCAACCGGTGCAAGAACTAAAGCCAATTCTACATTGAATCCCGAAAGCTATGCCAATCGAGATTACCGTATGAAATCATCGATTATGTGGGACTACGAAATGAGCATTGGTTTAACCTCCCTTAAATCAACTGGCTTTACGCCATTTATTTATAAAACATGGAATCAGGCTGTTACTATAAACGGTGTAAATTATACCAGTTACAATACAGATGCTTCCGTTTATGGATATGTGTTCCGGAAATTCCTTCGTAACTATGCCGGTTTGGGCAGAAGCGAAGGCGATTATAGCTATCCTGTCATGCGCCTTGCAGATGTTTACCTGATGTATGCTGAAGCTACCAATGCCATCACTGGTCCGCAGGCTGATGCGATTGATCTTCTGAATAAAATACGCCGCAGGGGAAATCTTCCGGCTTTGAAACCTGAAAAAACAGCCGATAAAACGACATTTTTTGCAGCTATCGAACAAGAGCGTATCGTTGAATTACTTGGGGAAGGACAACGTTCTTTCGACCTGCGCAGATGGAGAGCGATTGAAAGGGTTTGGAATCCACCATACGGTGCCGGAGTCTGGAGAATCGATACACATGGAGCAAACCGCGATCGTTACTTCCAGAATTCTTCTGAACTTGCTTATCAGCAGTGTTATATTTTCAGAATTCCACCTGGAGAACGTGATCGTAATCCAAATTTGACGCAGAATAAACCTTGGTTGTAATGTTATGTGTAAATCATTAAAATACAATAAAATGAAAAAATATTTTATCACCTCATTCGCAATCCTGCTGGTCGCCTTTGTATTTGTCAGGTGCAATAAATTCCCGATCGATGAGGATGGATTGCTGATTACGAGTAGAGCTCAGTGTTATGTTAGTAATTTCGAATTGCTGGGATCCGATTTTCAAACAGTGAGAACGCAGGCGCCTGTTATCGATACCACGGCCCTCACCATCAATACGATTGTTTTCTATGGAACAGATTTGAAAAATCTTTATCCACAGTTTAGTCTCGTAACGGATGCTAAACTCGATCCTAAAATTATTGGTAAAGTTGATTTTTCTGATTTGGCGAATCCCAAAAAGTACACGGTAATCTCCGGCAACCGTCAGGTGAAAAAGACTTATACGGTTTATATCACAGTTCAACCGAAACCTTAAAACTTCAGACGATGCAAAATAAATATTTCGGCTTAATATTTTTGATGGTAATAGTCATTTTCTTCTCTTCCTGCAAGGATAAAGAATACGCCATCCCTCTTCCCAAAACGGGATTGAATAATGATTGTATAAAAAGATCCCTGGGACCCAATATTGTGGGAATGAACATCGAATTCACCTATGCAATGGCGCTGCCGAATGCAACTGGTAAACTTGTTTCTTCCCAGGTTGAGGCGACTATTGCTGGAGCAACCGGTACCTATCTTGAGAATAAATCTTACTACACAAATGGTAGTGGGGTAGATGTCGGTATCGTAGTTGGAAATCCATCAGTTACGACTTCTACAAAAACAGAGGTCATTTTCTCAAAGGATACTTGTGCCTCCACGTTACGCTATTTCTATTATATTCCTGAAGAAGCAAGGGGAAAATCGGTATCGTTTACTTTCTCTGCAAAGAGCAGTGACGGCGAATCTGTTTCGTATACGATGGGCCCCTATGTGATTTCCAAAATGGATATGAAACTGGATCTGGTACTTAGCGACAATAACAACAGCTATCTTTCAATAGCCGATATGGCTGTCTACAATTCAGCTGCTGCTGTGGCCAATGCTGATAAGATTGATCTCGTTTACCTTTACAGGGCAATAACGGGTATCACCTTCCTTCATTCACTTGTTTCTCCTGCGAATACAGAATATCTTCCAGGAGTAACGCTACCAGCTGGAGTAACAAAAAGCACCAAAGTGAGCAAAGCCTGGTCGTTGAGGGATTTCAATCTTGCAAGACTGCAATATGGAGTCTATATTGATGATGTAGACTTCGATGTAATTGATCTGAAGGATGCACCGAACTACGCAATTAATACCAAAGCAGAAGCCGGAGTTTGGGTTGAAACTGCAGATGGTAAATATAGGGCATATGTTTATGTGAATAAAGTTGATAATACAACCAAAACGATGACTGTTAGTATAAAAAGATTGCAAGTTAAATAGTTAGAACGAGGGGTAAGAGCCGTTGATTGGAGAAATCCGTATTCAATGGCTCTTTATCTTTTTAAACTTTCAAAAATCAACGGGTTTTGATGCCCGTTTTTTACTTTTGTTGAAAACTAAACAAAGCTAAACTTACAACATGAACCGCTTCTCTCTCATTTTATTTTCGTTTTTTCTTTTAATTGGCAACATCTCTTTTGCTTCCAGTGATGTGGAAATTCTCAGGCAAAGGTTTATTGGTGAACAGATGAAACCGCCGGTCAATGATAGTCATATCAGGCAGCTGATGAGTTCCATCCATAAAGATGGAACCTGGCCTGGAATTGATTATAAGGATGTTTCCAAAACGGGTTTTCAGCACAGCGAGCACCTGAACAACCTCGTTGAATTAAGCCGGGCTTACAAAAAGAAAGGATCTGAATTTAAGGGAGATAAGAAGCTAAAAAGAGTAATCTATTCAGCACTTGATTATTGGCTGGCCAATGATTTTATCTGCGAGAACTGGTGGTGGAATCAGATCGGAACCCCTAATCTGTTGGTCAGCATGTTGCTAATCATGGATGACGATCTGACCAAAGAACAGGTAGTCAAAACCTTGCCAATGGTCGGACGTGCCAATCTGAATGCGACAGGTGCCCGTCCCAGCGGCGACCGGATTAAAATAGCCGGAATTCTGGCAAAGACATTGCTCTTTAATCGGGATGAAGCTCAATTTAAAGGAGTTATTAAAGTTATTGAAGGCGAAATAAAATTTGCAACCGGCCGTGGTATGCAATATGATTACAGTTTTCATCACCGCGAAGACCGGGTGAACAATACCTTGTCGTATGGATTGGGTTATGCCGACGCTTTTGCCGAGTGGGCTGCCAATGTTTCGGGCACCAGCTATCAGTTCTCCGATCCTTCGCTTCAGCTTTTAATTGATTATTACCTCGATGGAATTTGTAAGATGATGGTTTACGGCAAATTTCCAGACACAGGCGCCATGAACCGCGATATTACAAGATCGGGATCACAAAGAGCATTTGGAACAGCAACCCCCGAAAGATTATTGAAGACAACCACTTACCGTAAAAATGAACTGGAAGATATTGTAAAAATCCGTATGGGAGCGGCCAATCCGGCTTTGTCGCACGGTACTTTTTTCTGGCAATCGGAACATTTCACTTACCAGCGACCCACATTTTTTACTTCCGTCCGGATGTATTCCACGCGCGACTGCAACATGGAAGAACCTTACAATGGCGAAGGGTTAATGAACCACCATCGGGGTGATGGCACTAATTACATTTCCCGGACAGGTGATGAATATTACGATATTGCACCAGTTTACGACTGGCAAAAAATTCCCGGAACAACAGTTTTGCAGAAGCCTTCACTTCCATCTGAAACTGAAATTCAAAAGAAAGGGCTGACTGATTTTGTTGGAGCGGTAACCGATGGAAAATACGGGGCCGTGGCTTTTGATTTTAAAAGTCCACACGACCCGCTGGAAGCTAAAAAAGCCTGGTTCTTTTTTGATAAGGAATATGTTTGTCTGGGCGCAGGAATTAATTCGGATTCAAAGCTTTCGGTAGCCACAACCTTGAACCAATGTTTATTGAAAGGTAATGTGGTTGTGATGAAAGGAAATGAGAAATCGACTGTAAAACAGGGTGCGCAACAAATCAATGACGTAACGTGGATTTTGCATGATAGCATTGGCTATCTCTTTCCGGAACCGCAAAAGGTGAATTTGTCCAATCAATCCGAAACAGGAAGCTGGTTTAAGATTAACCGTCAGGCCGATTCGCCAAAAAAGGAGATCTCAAGAAATGTGTTTAAACTTTGGCTCGATCATGGATCTCATCCGCAAAATGCAACTTACCAGTATATTGTCGTTCCTTCAGCATCCGAACTTGAAATGGCAGGATACAGCAATCATCCTGAGATTAAAATTTTATCGAATACCACGGCCATGCAAGCTGTAAAGCATTTGGAATCAAATATCTGTGAGGTCGTTTTTTATCAGTCAGGAGAGATTCGTATTTCTGATGATTTAACGATTGGGATGGATAGTCCGGGTCTTGTGATGGTTAAAATGGATGGTTCAACTGTAAAAGAGGTTTCTGTTGCCGATCCATCACGAAAGTTGGGTAGGATTCATTTAACGCTAAACGTGAAGATTGAAAAAAACTCGGATAACTTTAAATCTTCATGGAATAAAGAGAAGGGAATCAGTGATATAGCGATCGATTTACCTCAAACTGTTTATGCCGGGAAAAGTGTGACTGTTAAAATGTAATCCTTCAGTCAATCCGAACGATTAAAGATTTTTTCAACCTGTTTTAATTTAACTTTGGGAAAAATGTATTTAAACTAAATATTCATGAACTACCTGAAAAGTGTACTGACATTTGTGCTTCTGACCTGTATTGCAGGAATCAGCTTTGCACAGCAATCCATTTCATTACAAACCATTACAGATAAACAGCATCCACGCATCCTGTTGTTGAAAGGCGAAGAGGGTTTGATTGCGCAATCGATTGCCGCCAATCCTGTCTGGAAAAAAATGCACGAAACCATTTTGAAAGAATGTGATAGTATCCTTTTATTGCCACCCATTGAACGAATCCAGATTGGAAGGCGTCTTTTGGATAAATCACGTGAAGGTTTACGTCGGGTGTTTGCCCTTTCGTATGCATGGCGGTTAACCAATCAGGAGAAATACTTTCAGCGATGTGAAAAGGAATTACTGGCAATCTCCGGATTCAGCGATTGGAACCCGTCACATTTTCTGGATGTGGCCGAAATGACAATGGCGGTTGCCATCGGTTATGACTGGCTCTACCCGAAATTGTCAGTTGATTCAAGAAAAATAATCAGTGAAGCAATTGTCAGTAAGGGGCTTAATCCATCACTTGATCCTAAAAACAACAGTTGGGTAAAAGCCGTTAATAACTGGAACCAGGTTTGCAATGCAGGAATGACCTATGGCGCATTGGCCGTTGCCGAAGACTATCCTGAACTCTCGAAAAACATGATCGACCGCGCCATTGAATCCATCACACTACCAATGGGTGAATACAAACCTGATGGTGCTTATCCCGAAGGTTTCGGTTATTGGGGTTATGGAACTTCGTTTAATGTGATGTTTCTGAGTGCAATCGAAAAGGTGTTTTCTTCCGATTTCGGATTAAATAAAACGCCTGGTTTTCTGCAAACCGCAGGATTCTACGAAAATATGACAGCCGTTTCAACACTTTGCTTTAATTGGGGGGATAGTGGTCCGAGAGGTGATCTCAGCCCCGCCATGTTCTGGCTGGCTCAGCGCAACAACGATCTCACGCAGTTGTGGATCGAAAAAAGATACCTTCAGAAAGAGGACTACACATCCTTCACCAAAGACAGACTGTTCCCCGCAGTAATGATCTGGGGAAAAGATCTTCCTTTGGATAAAATATCAGAACCCATCAATAAAGTATGGAAAGGTCAGGGTGCTAATCCGGTTTGTATGATGCGTACCTCATGGACTGCCCCGGATGCGATTTACCTCGGGTTCAAAGCCGGCTCTGCATCTGTCAATCATGGTCATATGGACATAGGCTCTTTCGTTATGGAAGCTGATGGCTCCCGCTGGGCTTCCGATTTTGGAATGCAGGACTATGAATCTCTGGAGTCGAAAGGCATTCAGGTTTTTGGTCGCACACAGGATGCGCAGCGATGGAGTATATTCAGATTAACGAATAAGGTGCACAACACATTAACCGTTGATGACCAGCTTCAGCAGGTGAAAGGATATGCTAAAATAGATCAGTTTTCTGATAAACCCGATTTTATGTATGCCATTTCTGATCTTTCGACAGTTTATGAAAATCAGCTTACAGAAGCAAAACGTGGCGTGGCCATTGTGGATCAGAAATTTGTTGTGATCAGGGATGAAGTGGTTGCAACAAATAAACCTACAACGATTCGCTGGACAATGATGACTTCGGCAACGCCTGTTTTAGGAAAAAACAGCATCACCTTAAGCAAAGAAGGTCACACCTTGGTTCTTCAGGTAAATACGCTGGCAAAAGTAACTATGAAAACCTGGTCGACAGAACCGACAACTAACTATGATGCACCTAATCAGGGAAAAACACTCGTCGGTTTTGAGATTGAATTAGCGCCTAATCAGAAACAAACGATTCAGGTATTGCTGATTCCGGGTTCAACAGGCAAGCAAAATATGAAGTTTGAGAAGTCGCTGGCTAAATGGTAAGTAATTCACAAAAATGAAAAACGAGAATCAGAATTTAAATACGATGAAGCGATTTCTAACCTGCTGTTTTATAGTTTTTTTCCTGTTTAATGGTGTGGCGCTTTCAAGTTGTAAGAAAAATATAATTGCGGAAGTTACACCGGTGGAACCGCCCAAACTTACAGGGATTTTAAGCACTTTGAAAATGGAACATCCGCGTTTACTCTTAACTGATGCCCGGCTCCAGGAGCTGAAAACGTTGAGTGTTACCGATACACGTCTCAAAAAATATGCATCCGATGTTGTCGCACAGGCTGATAAAGATCTTTTTAAATCTCCTATCCAGCATGTATTGATCGGGCCAAGACTTTTGGATAAAAGCCGCGAATGTCTTTCACGGGTCTATAATCTTGCTTTTGCTTACCGGTGGACGGGTAACGAGAAATACCTGAGCGCTGCTATTTCGAATATGCGAACAGTTTGTGCATTCGACGACTGGAATCCATCCCATTTTCTGGACGTTGCAGAAATGACTCATGCTGTTGCCATTGGATATGACTGGCTCTACAGCAAAATGGACCAGCCAACACGAAACCAGATCAGAACAGGGCTTATTAAACTGGGTTTGGATGAAGGTAAAAAAGCCTACGCTGACAATGCCTGGTGGATGAAAGTTGATCACAATTGGAACCAGGTTTGCAACAGTGGTTTATCGATTGGTGCACTGGCTGTCGCTGAAACAGATCCCGATTTGGCATTGTCTATTGTTTCAAAAGCAATTGAATATCTGCCATATGCACTTAATTGTTATGGACCGGATGGTGTTTGGGGCGAAGGCCCCGGATATTGGGGGTATGCAACAGATTATACAGCTTATGGAATATCGGCCTTTCAAAGTGCACTTGGAAAGGATTTCGGACTGACCCAATTACCAGGGATGAACCTGACCGGTTATTTTCCGATTTATTCCGCCGGACCAACCGATTATATGCTCAATTACGCTGATGCAGGTGAAAAGTCTAAACTGGGAGCTCCTCATCCTGCAATGTGGCTTGCGAATGTCTATAATAATAATCACTTTTCAGACTTTGTGAATGAACAACTTGCAACAAGGACAGCCAATGTTTATGATGTTATCTGGTTCCGGCCTTACGCAAATTCAGCGGCGCAAAGAGATCTGGATAAGTTCTTCGCTGGAAAAGTGGCGCTCTTTTTCTCCCGCAGTTCATGGACCGATCCAAATGGTTTGTGGGTAGGTATTAAAGCGGGTTACAACAAAGTCAATCATGCACATCTTGATTTGGGAAATTTTGAATTCGATGCACTTGGAGTCCGTTGGGCGCGCGATCTTGGTTCTGATGACTATAATCTTCCGGATTACTTTGGTAGCCTACGCTATACTTATTACCGTCTCAACTCATTAAGCCATAATGTATCCATGCTAAGTGGCAAAAGCCAGCGGGAGGATGCAACCTCTAAATTTCTTAAACATGGTGAAGGTGTTGATGAACCATTTTCGGTGATCGATTTTACAGAAGCATACAAAGATTACGTAAGCTCGGCTCAACGTGGTTTGAAAGTGGTTGACGGTCGTAAAGCAATCCTGATTCAGGATGAGTTTGTTTTAACAAAACCAGGAGAAATTGCATGGGGAATGACTACAGATGCCACAATTCAGATCATTAATCCGAAACAGGCAGAACTGACGCTAAACGGACAAAAGTTGGTTGCAAAAATCCTCTCCCCGGTAAATGCCGTTTTCACTTCAGAATCCGCACGACAGGCCAAACCACAAAGCGAAAATATCGGCGTCAGTCGTTTAATGGCCAAAACTACTGAACCAATCGGGAATGTGACTATTTCTATTTTGCTGACACCTCAATGGCCGGGAGTTGATAATAGCAATATTCCTGTAATGAAAAGTTTGGTACAGTGGTAGATACGTGTAATTATTTTTTATTAAAGAATTGTTCGTATCATTAATTTGGAATAAAAAATCATTATTTTTACAAAAAAAAGTATGGACTTACAGACAAGGAAAATACAGTTTATTCAGGAATTTCTGAAATGTACTAACGCAAATATACTTGCTAAATTTGAAGAAATGTTAAAGCAAGAGCGTGAAAAGGCATTTGAAAAAGAAATTAAACCGATGTCATTAAAGGAATATGAAAAGCGTATTGAAAAGGCTTTTGATGATGTTAAGAATAACAAAGTAAAAAGTGCCCGAAAATTAAAGGAAGAAATTGCGACATGGAAATAGTTGTTATTTGGTCTGATACAGCAATTACAGAGTTGCAGGACATATATAACTACTACTATTATAAAGTCAGTGAGAGAGTTGCAGATAATTTGGCGAATGCCATTGTAGACCAGACAATATTATTGGAGCAAACTCCTCAAATGGGTCAGCCTGAGGAAATGTTAGCACATTTGCAAAAAGAGATACGTTATCTTGTATATGGAAATTATAAGATTGTGTATTTGTTTGACGAAAACATTGTAACAATTGCTACAGTATTCGATTGCAGACAGAATCCAAGAAAGTTAGGAATCAAGAACGTTTGAATTTCACAGCGATAGCTATTTTTTTTCTTCCATGATTAACTGGAGGGCATTAATTGTTTGCGTGTGAGTATTCATACATTAGATCATCCTGAAAGACAATTTTTTCTGCGTAATCTTTTAATCTGATTTGCCTTGATTCAGATAATTTTAGCAGAAGAAAAAACAAATCGAAAATCATAATAAATGAGCAAACTACTAATCATTCTTGTCGTTATTTTTATTGGTTTTGCCACCAGGACAACCACTGCACAAAATCCACATATTCTGATAAATGCCGGCGAAAAACAAGCTGTGCTCGACAAAATCAAACAACAGGTTTGGGCAAAATCGATTTTTGAGGAAATCCAAAACGAAGTCAATCCTTACGTGGAACGTCACGTAACAAATCCGGAATGGATCCTAAGCCGGTATTTGATGAACCGTGTTCCCGGTAAACGGTATACCACAGTTTATTCCGACGAATCAGGATCCAGACTTATCAAATGGGCCGGAGATGCACCTGTTCCAACAGTCAAAGTAAATACTTACCTGAGATCGCCGATTACCGAGAAAGGAGCTTCATATCGCAAACCGACTATCGATGAGCTGATCCCTAATGACACATCGCGCGTGATGCAGTTATTAAATCCGGAAACAGGACAAAAAGATTGGATTGATCCCCAGGCTTATATTACGGACATCAACGGAGATATTAATGATCTGGCGCTTGACGCAGCCATTTTATACTGGCTGAACGGTGATGAAAAGTATGCAAAGTTTGCCGCCGATCTACTGGATCAGTGGGCCAAAGGCGTTTATTACCAGGAACCCATCGTAGGCCCATGCCGAACAGGATTACTTGATATGCAGACCCTTGGCGATCAGAGTTACCGCCCCATCATTCTTGCCTACGATTTTGTAAAACCTTTTATGAAACAAAAGGGGTATGACCTTCATTGGTATGAAACTGTTTTCGAAAAATTTGCATCAACGCTTGCTTTCCGCGGTTTCTGGAACAACAACTGGTATGCAGCCGAAAGTTCAACGATGGTTTTTGCGGCCCTGAGTCTTGAAAATCAGCAGAAACAGGATTACTATCTTCAGTTTATTCTTAAAAAAGATACAATTAACGGTGGATGCGGTCAGCTGGCTTTGCCCTCAACTGTCGAAAAATGGCTGACAGCTGATGGTCATTGGAAAGAACCCGGAGGTTATCACAACTATCCGGTGGGTAATTTGCTTTTGTCATCATTGGCACTTGAAAAAAACGGACATGATGTATTCCGACAGTTTCCTGCACTTTTTAAGGCTTCATATGCCATGCTTAAATATTCGTTTCCCAACCTGACTGTTGGTGGTTTTGGCGATACTGGAAGAGCTTCACAAAGTGCAGAATCGCTTGAAATAGGCTTGGTAGGAGCTGTAAAATACAATCAGCCAGAGTTGCCGGAGATGCTTGCTTCGATGAAAAAACTGATTGACGGAGGTATTTATAAACGCGAAAAATCTGGTTTTATCGGCCTGTTATGCTTTCTTCCTGAGATCCCGGAGGCAAAAACGACTTACCAATGGCCCCGAACCGGAACGCTTGAGTTTGCGAAATATTTTCTACAACGTAATGGAACAGACCGGCAAACCGGCTTGATGGTTGGTGTGCAGGGTGCAACTTATAATCACAACCACTGTAATGGAATGGCGATGGAATTGTATGGATTGGGTGAAGTGATGGGCATTGATGCAGGAACGGGTCCCAATTACGAACATCCTTTGCACCGTAATTATTACAGTCAATGGGCTGCCCACAATACTGTTGTCGCAGCCGGATCATCAAGTTCTGTCCCATTCAGCGGATCGGCCGGAGCCAAAAATATCGGGCAGATTGAGCTTGCAGCTATGGAACCAATGCCTGATCAAAAAGCGGTATCTCCCGACTACTCTTTTACCGATACGCGTTATCTCGATAAATCGACCAATACGAACCAGTCGCGCACGCTGGCGATTGTCAGAACGTCTGAAACAACTGGTTACTATGTTGATATCTACAGATCCGATAATCCGATCAGTAATGATTACGTCTATCACAATATCGGAGATCAGGTCACGTTCCTGAATAGCAAAAGAGAAGAATTAAAAACCTCACCCACCGATTATCCATTAACAGGCAAAGACTATCCCGGTTTCCGTTTCTTTACTGATGTTGAGAAATTGGGAGGTTATGCTGAAAATCTGATCGCCCGGTTCTCGATAAAAGATGAACAATCGAACGATCTTTTTATGCAGGTTTTGGTGCCAGGAGTTGAAGGACGAACTTATTACCGTGCCAAATCGCTGAAAACAAAAACTTCAGGGAAACAATACAACGGAAAACCACTTCCTGTTTTTACAATTCGAACGGAAGCAGAAGCAAAAACCAAACCCTTTATTGCCGTATTCGAGTCCTACAAAGGAGCCGACAAAAACAGTGTTGACAAGATCGTAGTGGATCAACGCAGTGACGGTGCGAAATTTATTGCTTTGAATGTATTTAATAAGGATTCATCCCACCAGGTTATTTTTCAGTCAGTTGATAGTTCTGCCGTTTATAGTGGTGATTTGTGGAATTTTAGCGGATTTTTTGGCGTGGTTGGTTTTAAAAATGAGCAGCTTGGTTCGTTGTATCTTGGTGAAGGAAGCAGGATCTCTCATTCCGGCTATTCCTTGAAGTCCAAAACTCCGCAGGGTTCGGCTTGGCTGGTTGCCGAAGGAAAAATTTTCAAAATCAACTGCAATCAGGAAACGATAATCGATCTTCCCAATCGGGGGGTTAAAAAGGCTTGGCTGCAACAAGGTTCAATCCGGAATGAACTTAAAATTACACTAACAAGCAAAGGTGTTTCGTTGACGGTTCCTTCGGTCGAAAATGGGGTGATTGTGCTGGAATAAAGTCTGAAAATAAGGAATATATTTGTGGTAAAAGAGGCGGAATGGAACGTTTCAAAAGAGGTGAACATGCTTCTCATTTAATAGTTTGCGGAATGTTCGGTTATGTGCAAAGCCGCACGTCGGAAGAATGGATAACTAAAGTAAATACATGGATATCGGAATTAGCCCAATCAAATGTTGATCCCAGAATAGATTGGAACTACCCAAACGAAAAGTTGAGTCATTACATTTATTTACCAGATGTACAGGTGTTGAAGTCTGTAAATAACAGGGCAAAATCACAAGATTCGATATTGATTTACCACTATTTCATAAATCTTTGTTAGTATCTCCGAATCAGTAGTAAGTAGGGTCTGCTTCGAAACTCCATAAGGATTGTAATTTAGATATTTATTACTATTTTTTGGACAACTTAAGTGCAAGGAATTATGAAGGAAGCCACAAGAAAGCGTGCACCTACTCCTGCTTACGTTAGCCCAAAGCAGCTCATTGATACGCTTTATGATTCTGCTGTGCATAAGAACAGACCAAGGACCTATCGGGAAGTTGCACGCAAGCGATTCTTACAAACTGCACAAAAGAAAAACAAAACACACAAAGTAAGCATACATCAACCTCATGTTTGTCCAATCGAGGGTAAGTTTGGCCAGGTTAAAACAGGGTATGGTCTAAATCGCATTATCAGCAGACCCTAATTACGAATCAGATATTGTTTGGCTAAAATCTTTTTAGAATTCTAAAGAAAAACTAACTTGGCGGAATAATAATAACCTGGTCATACACCTCATATGGATTGCACTGCACCCTGGTGCACTGGGATGACTTTTGCAATGGGGTTTATGGTTTCAGCATTAAAAGTGATTGAAAACGAATAAAATTACAATTTTTATAATACATCAGGATTATGAAAAAATTGACCGTATTTGCTTTCCTTTTTTTTGTAATTTTCACTCAAATCGCCTGGGCACAGAAAGAGATACCAATCAACTACTTTAAACCTTATCAGTACCAGACGGCTGCCGGTCAGCGATTTGTTAAAGCATGGTTATCTATTGGCGCTACAGGAAAGGATTTTTCTTTATTGCTGGATGGAAAAGAAATTAGTACAATTCAAACTGATTCCGCAACCGTTGAATTGTTTCTTCCGCTGGTTGGGAAAGCCGGGGAGATGGTAATTTATGCCGGTACAAAATCAAACAAAAAAGTACTCGCAAAACAAGTTTTCAAACCGCTGGTTTCATCCGACTGGGGATATTTTGGGAAAGGCACCGTTCATATTATTTGCTCTTCACACCAGGATATTGCGTGGATGAATACGCCTGATTCTTGTAGGACTGAGCGCATTCATAAAATTATTATTCCCGCTTTGGATCTGATTGACAAAAATCCGGGTTTTAAATTTGAGATGGAGCAGACCCTTAACCTGATGGAAGTCCTCGATGCAGTACCATCTGAAAAGCAAAGGATTATCGCGGCTTTCAAAAAAGGACAATTTACATGGGGTGCCACCTTTAACCAACCTTACGAAGGACTGGAGTCGGGTGAACAACTGGTACGCCAAACCTACCTGGGACGGAAATGGATCAAAGAAAATCTTCCGGGCATGGATGCACTTGCAGCATACAATGTTGATGTGCCGGGCAGATCGTTGCAATTTCCGCAGATCCTTGAGAAAGCAGGAATCAAATACCTGTTTGTGAGCCGGATGAAAGAAGGTTTTTACAACTGGTTCAGCCCGAACGGTTCTAAAATACTCACCTATAGTCCAGGAAATTATGGATGGTCTTTGCTGGTATATAAATACTTCGAAGAAGATGCGGTTACGGCATTGCAAAAATTGAATCTCGTCATGCAAAACTGGAATGAGTACTACGCCAGCCACAATATCCCGCCGCAATACGCAATTGTAATCAGCACCGATGCGGGAGGTCCTAAAGATTACACCAAACTGATTAATGAATGGAATGAGATTGCAAAAAGTTCCGGTTCTGATATCCCGCTGTTACAACACTCAACCGCTGAAGAATTTCTCGCAAAGGTTGATGTGCCTGAAGCAAAAATTGATTCCATTTCGGGTGAAAGGCCGGATCTCTGGCTGTATATTCACGGACCAGCCCATTACGAGGCGATTAAAGCTAAAAAAGCCGGGGCCGTCTGTTTACCTGCTGCTGAAACCTTTTCTTCAATTAGTGGAATGGTAAAGGGGAATCTGACAGGTTATCCGGCTGATGAATTGAATAAAGGGTGGATGAAATCAATTTATCCCGATCACGGTTGGGGTGGGAAACATGGTGAAATCACAGACAGTATTTTCAGGGCTTCACTCGAAGAAGGGAATGCTACAGGAGAGAAGGTTCTGAATGAATCGCTTCAGGAGCTTTCAGCCAAAGTTGATCTGAAAAATCCAAACAGCATATTGGTTTATAACGATTTGTCGTGGGAAAGAAAAGGAATTGCCACAGTTGATATTTCAAATAAAAAAGGTTTTGAATGGATGGTGACTGATCCGAATGGAAAAATCATTCCTTCACAGATGATGATGAATGGTGCACGAAAGACCATCTCTTTTGAGGCTGAAAATATCCCATCGATAGGATACCAGACATTTTACCTGAAAAAAGGTGTGGCTCCTACTGACCCGGCAATTAAAGCCGGCAGTAATTTCTGTGAAAATCAATTTTATGCCATTGAATTTGGTTCCGGTGGTATTACCAAACTCTTTGATAAAAATCTGAATAAAAACATCTTAAATACGACCAAATATGCTGGTGGCGATCTTCTGAGCCTGGGATACAGTGGCAATGGCGCGGGAGAATTTGTTCAGGTTACTCCAACCAACATGGATGATTTTGAAACATTGAGCATGAAAAATGGGAACTGGTCATTAACTGGTAATTCGCCTGTTTGTGCCACTTTTGAATCTGTGTACCAACTGAAAAATTTCAAGGTGAAACAAACCGTGACGATTTATCATCACCAGAAAAAGATTGATTTTGAATATGATATACCTGACTGGCCCGGTGAACACAACCGCCAGCTAAGGGTTGCATTCCCATTGAATATGAATGATTCAAAGATTACTTACGATGTTCCAATGGGAGTTGTAAATATAGGACAGGATGAATTAAACCGCTCACCCAGCGGTTGGGCATGGGGCGGAACGTACCGGCAAATGCCCAGAGAGATCAATCCACGGGAGATTGAAAATTTTATTTCTGCGAGCAATCCGGCTTTTGGTCTCACAATGTCCACCAATCTGGCCGTTGCCGACTGGATTGATCCGACACGTGAGTCGGTTAGTTATCCGGTTTTGCAAGGGATTTTACTCTCTTCGCACAAGAGTTGCCACGGTGAAGGAAACTGGTACCATCAGAAAGGAAGCCATCATTTCAAATTATCAATTACCTCACATGAACCTGGTTGGGAATACGGTTATCATTTCGGAGTTGAGGGTAATCATCCGCTCTCTTCTATACTAAAGGAGCAAACTCAGAAAGGGCCGCTTCCGGAAGGATTGAGCTTTGTTTCCGTTTCTTCACCGTTTGTCCGGGTTACCACGCTTAAGAATAGCGATACGGACAATTGCCTGATTATCCGGATAGTTGAAATGAAGGGTATTGATCAAAAGATTGAACTAAAGCTGTTTGCCCCTGTCAAAGGCCTTCTGAAAACCAATCTAATTGAAGATGAGGGACAAGATATGGGTCAAAACGGAAAGGTTCTAAACCTGAACATAGGCAGGAACTCAATTGAAACATACAAATTAAAGCTATAGACAAACCCATTTATAAACTGTTGTGAAATGAATGAACTTAAGGACGAATTAAAGAAGTACAGAGACTATTTCAGTAAAGAACTTCATCAGGATATTCTTCCCTACTGGATGAAATATGGTGTCCAAAAGAACGGACATGGATTCTACGGAGCAGTTGATCTGGACGGCAATCCGGTGTTAAGCGCCAATAAAACAAGCGTTTTGAATGCAAGAATCCTATGGACTTTTTCGGCTGCTGCCATGCTGGATGGAAATCAGGATTATGCTGCCATTGCCGACAAAGCTTATAAAGTGGTTACCGAAGATTTTGAAGATAAGGAGTATGGTGGTTATTATATGGAATTGTCGTCGGACAACCAGGTTGCCAACGATATTAAACACACCTATGCACAGGCTTTTGTGATTTACGCGCTTTGCAAATACTTTGAGTTCAGGCCGCTTGAACCGGTCATGCAGAAGATTCAGCAGCTTTTTACGTTGTTGGAGGAAAAGACCAAAGACCCTGAAAATATTGGCTATCGCGAATCGTTTACACGCGACTGGAAAATCTATGGTGAGAACCGTATGGCCGACAACAACGAGCCCAAATCGATGAATACCCACCTGCATGTCCTTGAGGCATGGGCCGCACTTTATAAAGTTTGGAAAGATCCACTGGTTAAGTTGAGGCTTACCGAACTGATGAATCTGTTCCTTGATAAAATCATTCGTGAAGATGGTCATTTCGGTATTTTCTTCGACGAAGCGTTTAATGAGGTGGAATCATCTAAAGGCATCTGCTCATTTGGACACGATATCGAAGGTTCATGGTTGTTGTGGGAAGCGGCTGAAATACTTGGGAATAAAGAAATTCTGGATCGGATGCGCCCGGTTGCCCTTAAAATGGTTGATCATATTGAACGAGTGGCTGTGGATAAAGATGGTGGATTGTTTTTGGAATCAACGCGGTTTGGCAGTCATGTAAAAACCAATAAACATTGGTGGCAGCAAGCCGAAACGCTGGTTGGATTTATGAATGCTTTCGGATTGACAGGCGATACAAAGTATTGGGAAACGGTAAAACTATCGTGGAATTTTATTGATACTTGCCTGATTGACCATGAAAGAGGGGAGTGGTTTACCAAATTGAACCGTTTGGGCGTTCCTTACCTGGTTGAACCGGTTGATGATCCTTCGCCTTACTATCGCAATGACTGGAAAATCGATCCGTGGAAGTGCCCCTATCACAACGGAAGATCGATGATGGAGATGATGAAAAGAATTGATTTAATGCATTAACCATTAATTCTATGAATAAAGTTCTTTTGAAATGCACATTTGCCGCAGCTTTGGGCGGTCTGCTATTTGGATACGACACAGTTATCATTAATGGTGCAATGCTCGATCTGGTTAAGTACTTTCAGTTGTCTCCGGCCCTCCAGGGCTGGACGGTGAGTTCTGCCTTGATCGGATGTATTATGGGCACTATCCTGATCGGTAAACCCGGTGATATCTATGGTTCAAAACGGTTGCTGCAACTATTGGCAATTTTGTTTCTGGCTTCATCTGTGGGATGCGGCCTTGCAACCCATATCAGTGTCTTTATTCTGTTCCGGTTTATTGGCGGACTGGCGATCGGCGGCGCGTCAGTGCTTTGTCCGGTTTATATCTCCGAGATTTCGCCTCCAAAACACCGGGGAGTATTGGCAGGTACCTTTCAGCTGGCGATTGTCACTGGGATTCTGTTATCCTTAATATCCAATTACTTGTTACTGAATATCGGCGATCAGAACTGGCGCTGGATGCTTTTTAGTGGTGCTTTCCCGGCTGTTGCTTTTTTTCTGATGCTACTAGTTATCCGTACCAGCCCTCGTTGGCTTGTAAAGATGGGACGCATCGCAGAAGCCAAAAAAAACATTGAAGATTTATCATCTCATGAAATCGATGCAGAGCAGACAATTATTGATATTCAGGAATCTATCAATATTGAGAATGCGGGTGCAAGAATAAACCTGTTTAAGAAACCATACCGAAAAATAACCTTTATCGGAATATTTGTAGGTATCTTCAGTCAGCTTACCGGAATTGGAGTCGTATTTTATTATTCTTCCCAGATTTTCAGCATTGCCGGTTTTTCAGGTGATTCGTCTATGCTGCAAAGTGTAATATTGGGAGTCACAAATCTTATTTTCACGATCATTGCTATGACTATCATTGATAAGGTAGGCCGGAAAAAATTATTGCTGGTCGGACAAGCAGGAATGGTGGTCGTTCTTGGTCTTTTTGCCTATGGTTTGCTATCCGGCAATATAACAGGTTATTGGTTAGTAGTATTACTGGTAGCTTATATTGCTTTTTTCGCCTCTTCACAAGGGGTGGTAGTCTGGGTGTTATTATCTGAAATGTTTCCAAATGTGATCAGGTCGAGAGGAGCCTCAATTGGTTCATTTGCGAATTGGGTGGTAAGTGCCTCCCTTAATTTTCTCTTTCCCATTGTAATCGGATTCTTTGGAGTAACTCAGGCTGCTCAGCAAAAGGGGATGAGTTATGCCTTTATCTTTTTAGCGATTGTTACCTTCATCGGGTTTGTTTATTTAAAGAAATACATCATCGAAACGAAAGGGAAAACGCTTGAACAGATTGAAAAAGAAGTGCTTTATTAATGGTTAATTTAGAAATTCTGAATGCTGAAATATTTAGAAAACTGACATTTTAATGAATTAACCATTATACATTAACGCATTAACCATTAATAAAAATGACGCCACGCGAAAGAATACTTACGATTCTCAAAGGAGAGCAACCCGATCAGGTACCATGGTGCGGAGATCTTGATTACTGGGCAAATTCGTTGATAACACGCGGGCTAAAACCAAAGGAATTTATTAAATCGGATGACTATATTCAATGGCACAGTGAATTAGGAGTCGGCTTTTATCTGCAGGGGTATTTCCCTTACAAACAGGTTTATGAAAAATGCGAAGTAAGGGAATGGAATGAGGGGCATAAACGGTATAAAGAAATAGTTACACCCGTCGGATCGGTTCGCGAATGTTGGGAATATATCCCGACCTCTTTTTCGGAAGGGCCAATCGAGCATTTTATGAAATCGGAAGAAGATATTCCCGTCATGAAGTTCATTTATGAAAACAGCAGGTTTGAAGCTGACTATGATTTTGCAAGTCAGCGACTAAAACAGGTTGGAGATCAGGGTGTCGTTCTGTGTTATTTGCCAAAGAGTCCTTTTATGCATCTTTTAGCGCTTGAAGCCGGTGTCGTTTCAGTTACAATGGCAGCATTGACCACGCCTGTCGAATTTCAGGATCTGCTTGAAACGATGAAAAAAGCATTTGATCAGGCGGCACAGATAGCGGTTGATAGTCCTGCTGAAGTATTAATGATTCCTGAAAATCTATCATCTGAAATGGTGGGGCCTGACCTTTTTGAACTTTATATGTATGACTATCAGAAAGAATGGACAAGTAAAATCAGGGAGGCAGGTAAATACTCGTTCATCCATATTGATGGAACTTTGGGTGGATTACTAAAACAGGAAGCATCAGTTGGATTTACGGTACTTGAAGCATTGACACCATATCCGGTAGGTGATTTAAAATTTGAAGATCTTGCAGATTTTGTGGGAGACTCAAAAAGTATCATCTGGGGTGGAATCCCGGGAGTTTATTTTACCGATTGTGTAAGTGATGAGGAATTCGAAAGGCATGTAAAATATGTTCTATCCATTATGGTCAAAGAACCACGATATGTGCTTGGTGTTGCCGACCAGGTGCCCCCCAATGGTCTTGAAAGCAGGGTCAGGCGCGTTGCGAAACTGGTTGATGAATTTGGAAAATATTAAGATTGTCAAATCATTATAATTCATTTGTTATGAACGGATACGAAAGAATAAGCGCAGCATTAAAAGGCGAAAAAACAGACAAAGTTCCCGTGATGCTCCATAATTTTATGATGGCAGCCAGGGAACATAGAGTTACAATGGAGCAATACCGTAATGATCCTAAGCTGATTGCGGAATGCTTTATAGCTTCGGTTGACAAATATAAGTTTGACGGTATTTTGGTTGACATCGACACCGTTACGCTTGCAGGTGCTGTCGGTGTACCGGTTGATTTTCCAGCGGATGATCCTGCCCGAACCCATATTGGGAATCTGGAGAATCTGGAAGATCTGGTGAATCTGAAACCGCCTAAAGTTGAGGATTACAAGTATATTCAGATCTGGCTTGAATTGGTAAGACTGTTAAAAGAGTACTATAAAGATGAAATCTATATCCGGGGCAATTGTGACCAGGCTTCTTTCTCGCTCGCAAGCATGATGCGTGGGGCTCAAAACTGGATGCTCGATTTAATGATGGGGTCAGATGAGCAACTCCAATCAATACTGGAATATTGTACCAATGCCAGTTCACAGTTTATTAGATTAATGGCTCAAACGGGCTGCGATATGGTATCGAATGGAGACAGTCCGGCAGGACCCGAAATGATCTCGCCTGAAATGTACTTGCAATACGCGTTGCCTTACGAGAAGAAAATTGTGGAAGTCGCCCATAAAGCTGGTGTTGCATACACTTTACATATTTGTGGCAATACGGATGTTATCCTGGAACATATGTTATTAACCGGAGCTGACGCTTTTGAACTGGATTATAAAACAGATATTTCCAGGATATACGATACAATTCGGAACACAACAACTTTGATCGGAAATATTGATCCAAGCGGTGTGTTGGCTTTAGGATCAGCAGATTTAGTTCAGAAAAAGACGCTTGAATTATTGACGGCTTATCAGCATTCAAACCGCTTCATTCTAAATGCCGGTTGTGCGATTCCTCCCGTTACACCTTCCGAGAACCTGAAAATGATGATTGATACTGCAAGAAATTTCAGATAAAAATAAAATTTCAATGATGATTAACTTAAAAATATCAACGATGAAGACATTCCCTTCTATTTCGTCAAAGATTCGTTTCCTTTTCGTTTCAGTTAGTTTGTTGATTAGTGGTGCAATATCCGTTACAGGCCAACCCAATACTTCGCCAAAGAGCAGTGATTATTCCTATTTCAAAGGAGGAACCATAAGTGTTATTCCATCTTCTCATCAGGACATCGCATGGATGGATAGTATCGGTAAGTGCATCGAGTTCCGTGATGTACAAATGATCACACCAGTTTTGAAAAGACTGAAAGAGAATGCCCAGTTTAAGTTTTCTGTTGAGGATGGATTGAGTTTACGGGAATATCTTCAACGCCATCCCGAATCAAAAGCTGAGATACTGAAATATACCCGTGAAGGACGTCTTGAATGGGGGGCTACTTACAAGCAACCCTACGAATCGATGTATGATGGTGAATCACTGATTCGTCAAACTTATCTCGGTCGCAAATGGCTGAAAAAAACCTTGCCGGGTTGCGATTTTAAAACCTACTGGAATGAGGATGTTCCAGGCAAGTCTCTGCAAATGGCTCAGATACTTTCGAAGGCAGGTATCCCTTATATGCAGTTTAGCCGTCATCAGCCCGGAATTTACAAGTGGTATAGTCCTGATGGGAGTTATATTACCTGCTTCACGCCAGGTCAGTATGACGAAGCGGGTATTCCTGTCCGCCAAGCCCGTACAAATATTGACTCACTTTCGATAGCTTTCACAACCTTTGTTGTAGACTGGAACACCTATTTCAAAACAAGGAAGATTAATCCGGAGTTCCCGTTTCTCTATTCCCACGATTTTGCAACTCCACCCGATTATGACGCTTTCTTTAAGGATTGGAATTCAAAATCAGCCTCTTTGAAACGACCTTCCATAAAATATTCAACGGCAACTGAATGGATGGACGAAGCTACCAAAGGGAAACCAAATTTCGATAAAATTTCAGGCGAACGGCCGGATGTTTGGCTTTATATACATGGACCTTCCCATCAGAGAGCGCTTAAGGCATCAAGAGAAGGTTCACGCTTACTGACTGCAGCTGAAAAGTTTGCAACATTTGATGCACTTCAAAAAGGTTCATTCGACAACTATCCGCAGGCATCTTTTACCACTGCCTGGGAAAATGCGATCTATCCCGATCATGGCTGGGGTGGCAAGCATGGTGATTTGACTGACCGGGCTTTCCGGACCTCTTTCGAAAAAGCACGTTCCATCGCAACGGACGTTTTAAATAAGTCGATGACCAACATCGCTTCACGGATTCATTTTTCAAAATCGGCTATTCCGGTAGTTGTGTTTAATCCATTGTCGTGGGAACGGACTGATCTCGTAAAATTCACACTTGATGTTGAGGGTAATGAGCAAAACACGTTTAGACTTGTGGACGAAAAGGGAATTGAAATACCTTACCAGTTGATTGATGAACACCAGGTTGTTGGGAATAAAGACGAAGTGGTTACCTTTTTGTTTGTTGCCGAACACGTTCCGTCAGTCGGTTATAAAACCTATTACATTGAGAAATCTAAACCTGCAACTAATTCCAATACTTCTGCAATTTCCGGCACTGGTTATGAGAACTCCTTTTATAAGGTGGAATTTGCCGATGGCGGTATCAAATCATTATTCGATAAAGAGTTATCAACGAGTTTGCTAAAAACAGATAAATTCTTAGGTGGAGAACTGTTCACGATGCAATCTGTTGGCAATGGGGCAGGCGAATTTACAGATGTTCAACAACCCACGATGGAGGGTTTCGAAAAATTGAGCAGTTATCTTCAGCCATGGTCTCTCATTTCAAGCGGACCGATCCGCGATGTTTACCAATTCACCAAAGAGATCAATCATGTGACAGTTGAACAACAGGTGATTCTGTATAAAACGATCAAGCGGATTGATTTCCATGTTGAATTGAAAGGTTTTGATGGAGAACGTTACCGCGAGTTCAGATTGGCTTTCCCGGTGGATCAGACTAAAACGGAAGTTGCTTACGAGGTGCCGATGGGCGTGGTGAGGATCGGGCAGGATGAAATTGCAGGAGCAGCCGGTTTTTCCAAGCAATCACAAATATACAGCACTCCATGCGTTCAGGTCCATCCGCGCGAAGTGCAGGATTGGTTTTCGGCATCCGATGGCAAAACAGGAATCACAATAAGTTCGGATGTCGCTGTTTTCGACTGGATTGATCCGACTTCAAATCCTGCCGGATATGCGATCCTGCAGCCGGTATTGCTTGCCAGCCGTAAAAGTTGCCATGGCGAAGGGAATTATTACCTGCAACCGGGTGACCATAGTTATAACTTTTCCATTTATTCCCACCCTGGTGACTGGAAGAATGGTTACAGGTTGGGTACCCAATCGAACCAACCTTTGAAGGCGATAACGGTTAAGCCGGGTGCTGAAAACGGAGCTATGCCTGAAACAATGAGTTTTATATCGGTTGAGAATAAAAACCTTGTTTTGAGCACCATCAAAAAGTGTGACGACGACAATCAGGTGATCGTGCGTTGTTATGACATGGAAGGTGAAGATTCAGAAGCGAAAATAACTGTATTTAAACCGTTTCAGAAAGCGGAGCTGACCAACTTAATTGAAGAGGAGGGAAAATCAATTCCGGGAAGTGGCAAAGATCTTGTTCTCAAAGTGGGGCATCAGGCAATCGAGACGGTCAAATTGCACATTCAATAAATTTTCATGATGAAGAATATATTCTTATTACTATTCATATTATTTTCTTATACGATAGGTGCAGATGGGCAGGTCACCAACGGAGTCTTGAAGTGTGGAGATGAAACATTTAACTTACTAAAGCAAGTTTCCGTTTCGGTTTGCTCAAAGGGTGAAATAAATTTGTCGATAACGACCCACCAGGATCTTGGGTGGGTTGACGAAGTGGAGAAGTGCATCATAATGCGGGATACACTTTGGATGACACCCTTTCTGAAAAGACTAAAAGAAGACCCTGAATTCAAGATGGATATCGAACAAACCTCCATAATTATTGAATATCTCAATCGGCACCCGGAAAAAAAGGATGAAATTCAAAAAGGATTGGATGAAGGACGAATTCTTATTGGTGCAACTTATACCCAACCTTATGAAGAAATGTACAGCGGCGAATCACTTGTAAGGCAATTATACCTTGGCAAAAAGTGGCTGGAAAATAATTTTAAAGGGTATAAATCAGACACCTATTATAATTCGGATGTGCCTGGACGTACACTTCAAATGTCGCAAATACTTTCAAAATCAGGAGTAAAAAATATGTTTGTCAGTCGGCATGAAAAAGGTGTTTTTAACTGGTATAGCCCTGACAGTTCAAAAATCACTATGTTTTCATCGGGTCATTACATTGAATTCTACAATATTTTAGCAAAGGAAAATGGATTGGCAATTGCCGAAATGGCAAAAGAAGTACTGTTTTGGAATAAATATTATGATGATAAATCAAAAAATGTTCTCATTCCGGCACTTTTAAATTATGAATTCGGATGGGATCAAAAACCGGTTAAAAATTGTGATTCATTTATCAGCCTTTGGAATAGCATCCGCTATATTGAAAATAAAGAAGGGGCAGTACTTAAAGTTAATTTGCCTCCCTTTAGATATGGTAATATGAATAGTTGTTTAAAAGTGATAGGTGAAAACTCATCGAAAATTAAAAATATTTCAGGTGAACGGCCGGATGTGTGGCTATATATCCATGGTCCTTCGCACCATTTTGCCATTTCTGCGAGTCGAGAGGCTGACATTTTGCTTCCTGATGCAGAAAAATTCTCGGCCATCAATGCAATGATCGATGGAAATTTCAGGAATTATGACGAGGTCAAGATCAACGAAGCCTGGCAAGCCAAAATCTATCCCGATCATGGATGGGGTGGTAAAGGAGGAGAAATTACAGACCGGCTTTTTTTGAGTAAATTCGTCAAAGCACGCGAAGATGCAACCGCCCTTTTGGAAAGTTCACTTCAAAGAATTTCTTCTAAAATTGACTTTCAGGGAACTGAAGTTCCACTTGTTGTCTTTAATGGATTGAACTGGAAACGAAATGATCCAGTGAAATGTCAGTATACGTTCAAAAAAGGGGAGGCCTTCGGTATTAGCCTATTTGATGCATCAAAAAATCCTGTAAGTATTCAACTAAGCCAATCTCAAAATTTTGATGATGCCTCTCTGAAATCTTGCGTCATATCCTTTATTGCATCTGATGTCCCTTCGATAGGATACAGTACCTACTATGTGAAAGCAGTGAAAGAAATAGAAAAACCAAAAACTTCGAATTTTAATCCCAATTTTGAAAATCAATTCTTTTCAATTCGTTTTGGGAAAGGCGGAATCGAACGGTTATTCGATAAAAAGCTTGGAAAAGAGGTGGTTGAAACTTCAAAATTTACTTTAGGTGAAGTTTTCACAATGCAATCTGTTGGTAATGGTGCCGGTGAATTTTCTGATGTTCAACAACCATCGATGGAAGGGTTTGATAAAACGGGAAATTACAACACTTCGTGGGAAAAGGTAGAAGAGGGTACTGTATTTACTGCTTTTAAATTCCGTCAACCGGTGCGTTTTGCAATAGTTGAAGAAACAATAATTGTATATCATCAGATAAAACGCATCGATTTTGAAATTGATATTAAGAACTGGCAAGGAATTCTTTACCGGGAATTCAGAGCGGCTTTTCCTTTAAACATGAATTCGTCCAAAATTACTTACGAAGTTCCAATGGGTGTTGTTGAAGTTGGTAAAGATGAACTCAAAGGTCCGGCTGGAAATATTTATAACACAGATTGTCAGCTGGTTCATCCACGAACATTGGTTGACTGGGTGAATGCCTCAGATAGCCAATTTGGCGCAACAATCAGTTCGAGCGTTCTTGCGTTTGATTACATTGACCCTACAACTCATCCGACTTCAAAAACTTTAATACAACCCATACTTTTTGCTTCACGCAAAAGTTGTCATGGTGAGGGAAATGAATATTTGCAACTTGGTGATCATCATTTTTCTTTTTCACTATTTGTTTCTGAACCCGGGTGGGAAAATGGTTTTCGAAATGGGAAACAGGCTCAAAACAAACTGTATTCAGTTGTGGATCCAATTCGGGCTCAAAACAGACCCCTGCCAGAAAAGCAAAGCTTTTTCAGTACGAAAGGAGACTTAACTGTCATTTCCGCTTTAAAGAAAAGTGAAGTGGATAATTCATTTATAACCAGATTCTATTCTCTTGATAAAAATGAAATCGAAGAATCTGTCACTTCATTTATGAAGGTTAATCAAGCTTCAGAAACAAATTTGATAGAGGATTATGGATTACCTTTAAAAACAAGTGGCAATATTATGAATATGAAATTTAAGCCATTCTCTATCAATACATTAATGTTTAAATAATTTCCCTCCAGACATGTTTTTATAGTTATTCAAAAGGATTGAAATCTGCATATCGATTTTAATCGCTAAGGGTTAATTCCCCGCTGCTTGCGGTATTCTACAGGCGTGTAATTTGTGTATTTCTTAAAGATACGGCAAAAATAAGAGACACTTTTAAAGTTGGTTTTTTCAATGATCTGGGACTGGGTCAAATCGGTTGTCAACAAAAGAAATTGAGCCTTCTCGATGCGTTTTCGGATAATGAACTCACAGGGAGCCATACCGATAATTGATTTGAAAATCCGGGTAAAGTGGTCTTTGGAAAAAAAAGCCAGGGCAGAAAGTTTTTCAATTGTGATATCACTGTTCAGGTTGTCTTGAATATAAACCAAAATGGGTTGGATTTTATAAATCATGAAACTGCTCATGTTGCTTTCACTCTCAGAGCTTATAAAACGGGAGAAAAGCTGACGAATGATTCCTGATGCTTCAAGATACTGTCCGACTGATTGATATTCTGTTCTCTTAGTGATCCATGGTTTTGTCTGATAGACCTTGGGATCGTGATGTGGAAGTTCCATTTCGGGTAGAATCGTCAGAAGTCTGTCAAACAGGAGGACATCTAAATCATTTACGGCGATTTTATTGCATATCGAAAAGAGATGATAAATATTGATCCCATTATCCGTTGTTAAATTGAAGTGGATATAGATGTGCGAAAGTCCCTCGTTAAACTTGTAGTTGCAGGTTGTAAAACTCGGAATCAGGTAAAGGTAACCGGCTTCGAGTTTGATCGTTTCATTACCAATCGCCAATTGACCTTCACCTTCAGTAACTAAATACATTCGGGAAAACGGACTATTGATATTTGACCAGCGCTCGCTCTGTGGAAATCCTAGTCGTGCTATATTTTTTAATTCAATCGAAATCGATTGACCAATTTCTACAGGGCACATAGGCTGAAATATTATGCGTTTAAAGATAATGTTTTTCAAAGATAATGGAATTTAACAACCTCAAATAGCGTAAATGTGCAATTAATTGCCAGAAATGTTCTATTTTTTTCAAGTGCTATCAACTAAATTTGTAGAGTATTCTAATCAATTTGACATGAATACGGCAATCGGACTGATTAACTAAGTACTAAAAACCCCAAAAACTTATGAGCGCAAGCATTTTGCTCGGAATTTTGATTATTGCTATTGGCGCATTTTCGTCGGGCAGTTTCAGTATTCCGTTTGATAAAGTGACCAAATGGAAATGGGAAAATTCGTGGCTAACCTTTAGTGTTTTTGCCTATCTTATTGTTCCACTGATTATTTGCCTGATAGTTGCTCCCAATTTCATGGAGATATACAAGAAAATAGCATCTGGCAACTTGTTGCTTATTTTTATTATGGGCGCTGTTTATGGATTGGCAAACTTAACATTTGGATTATCACTCCGATACTTAGGCGTGGCTCTTGGTTTCTGTATTTCCCTGGGTTTGATGATGGTAATCGGAACCCTTCTGCCACCAATGATCGATGGGCAAATGAGCAGAATGTTTGAAGGGAATGGGGGTATCTTACTCATTTCCGGACTTATTGTATCGTGCATTGGCATTGGGATTACCGCTTATGCCGGGATTTTAAAAAGCCGCAAACTCGAAACACTGAAAGGAAAGAAAGCCAATTCGGATTTCGATTTGCGTAAAGGACTTTTTGCTGCATTGTTTGTAGGCGTTACAGGTTCATCGATGTCGCTTGGTTTTGAACAAGGCAAAATGATTGCCGAAGAAACCGTTAAAGCAGGTACACCCGAACTGTTTGCCAAATGCCCTGTATTTGTGCTGTTTTTTGCCGGGTCGTTGCTTTCGACCCTGATCTGGTGTATCTACCTTGGCATCAAAAATAGCTCGTTGGGCGATTATTACAAAGGTGAATCGAAAACATTGATTACCAACTACTCCATGTGTGCCTTTGCCAGTTTTTTATGGTTTATCAACTATATTTTCTACGGAATGGGAACCAGCAAATTAGGCGAATTTACTTTTGTAGCCTGGGGAATCCTGATGTCGCTGACCATTGTTTGTGCTACTGTTTGGGGATTTTTCCGCGGCGAGTGGAAAGGGATTGAATTTAAGATTAAAGGATTTGTTTGGTTAGGATTGGCTGTCCTGATTACTGCATCGTTTTTGATTGGCATTAGCGGTTAATTGCCAAATCAAGCACATTTATTAGATAAAAAATGACTAAAAATACGATTAAAACAAAAACACTTTAAAAAATGAATTCAAGAGAAAGAGTTTTAGCAGCAATAAACCATCAAACGCCAGATAGAGTTCCAATCGATTTAAGCGCCACCCCCAGTTCCGGAATATCTGCAATAGCCTACAGCAATCTTGTTAAACATATTGGACGCAAAGATTTACCTGTTCAGATATATGACGTGGTTCAGCAACTGGCACAGCCGGATATGTCAATTCTTGATCAGTTCGGTGCCGACGTCCTGGATATTGGACGCACCTTCAATGGGCATGCAACTGACTGGAGTCCGATAACGATGGCCAACGGTGCGGCTGCCTTCTATCCGAAATGGTTCCAGCCAACCCGTATGACTGATGGCTCTTACCAGACTTATGACGATGACGGGAAAAGAATGCTCTCACGAATGCCAATTGGAGCTACGTTTTTCGATCAGACCTATTTCCCTTATGTGGATGGTTATCCCGATTCGTACGCAAATCTGGATGCCGAGATGGGACGCATCATGTGGGCACGCGATGCGCACAGCCCCTGGGATCATGCAGGTGAATCCGATTTCTGGCAGAAACTACGTGAGAACACTTTGAAGCTGAGGCAAAGTACAGACAAGGCATTGCTTGTCGTCTGTGGCTGTAACCTGTTTGAATGGGGTACTTTTCTCCGCCGGATGGATAACTTTCTGATGGACCTGATGTGCGATCCGGATAATGTTGAAAGAATGCTTGATCAGTTAATGATCAGGCACCTTGCAACACTCGAAAAGGTATGCAAAGCAGTTGGAGACATTGTCGATATCATCCGTTTTGGCGATGACCTGGGGATGAGTTCCGGTCCGTTTATGGATGTCGATACTTATAAAACACTGTTTAAACCACGCCATAAAATCCTGTGTGACTATGTGAAATCGCACAGCAAAATGCATACTTATATCCATTCGTGTGGCTCCATTTCTTTGCTGATGCCCGATTTGATTGAAGCCGGAATCGAAATCTTTAATCCCGTGCAAACCAATGCCTGGAACATGAAACCCAATTTTCTGAAGAAGGAATTTGGGCAGCAATGTACCTTTTGGGGTGGCGGCATCGAAACCGTCGGTACGTTGAATGTTGGTTCAACTGTTCAGATCAGGGAGCAGGTACTCGAACGGCTCGAAATCTTTTCAAAAGGTGGTGGCTTTGTCTTCAATACGGTACACAATATTTTGCCCGATGTTCCGCCTCAGAATATTGTGGCCATGTACGATGCAGTCAGGGAGTTTAACAACAAACAAGTATGAAAATGCGAAACCTCATTATCTTTATTTGCTTTATAACTGTTTTTTCTGGTAGGTCGCAAGGTCAGGACCGGAATAATAAAAATCTGGATTGGTGGAAGGAAGCCCGCTTTGGGATGTTTATTCACTGGGGACCTGTTAGCCGGATCGGAAAAGAGATCAGCTGGTCGAGGGAAGGTTATGGTAAGGCAAAATACGATTCGCTTTATCTCGGGTTTAATCCTGTGAAATTCAACCCGGAAGTTTGGGTCGAAACAGCCAAAGCAGCAGGGATGAAATATATGGTTTTCACGGCAAAACATCATGACGGATTTTGCATGTGGAACACCAAAACTACAAGTTATAATGTCATGAAGTCACCATTTAATCGTGATGTTTGCAAAGAGCTGGCAGATGCTGCACACAAAGGTGGAATGCCTATTTGCTGGTATTTCTCACCTGCCGACTGGAAAGATCCCGATTGCCGCAATCCTAAAACCAACGATCTGTTTGCTAAGCGGGTCCTTGAACAGGTTCGCGAATTATTAACTAATTATGGCAAAATAAGTTTGCTGTGGATCGATTATGAAGGCTCTCCAAGTCCGGTAAATCCAAGGGAAATCTATGATCTGGCTTTAAAGCTTCAACCAGAAATAATTGTCAACAACCGGTTGGATGTTTTTCATACAGACGAATCTCATGCATATGTTGGTGCTAATGGCGATTATGCTACACCCGAAGGATTCGTGGCCGGATACGGAGCCATCCCATGGGAAACCTGCACCAATCTTGGGCACCAATGGGCATGGAAAATAAATGATTCACCCCGTCCTTTCAGTGAAGCAGCAATTACATTGCTGCGTTGTGTGGGTGGAAACGGCAATTTATTGCTGAATGTTGGGCCTGATAGTTTAGGACAAATGCCTGCTGATTTTGTTAGCCGATTGCATGAGTTGGGCAACTGGATAAAACCCCGGTCACAATCGGTGTACAATACCAAAGGAGGTCCGTTTACGCCAACCAGTGAATATACCTGCACCTATAACAACAAAGTACTGTATTTGAATATATTTACGTTAAAAGGAGACACGCTGACCTTGCCTGCCCTGCCTGCAACAATCAGTAAAGCTGCCATCATCAACGGGAAAGAAATCCGTTTTTTTCAGCAGAAAAGCAGCCTTAAACTGATCGTTCCACAAGCCGATCGTGAAAAAATCGCTACGCTGATTACCATTACCACAGATAAAGAATTGAGTAAAGTTGGTTTAATCCATCCATTTTCCACATCTGGATCACTGGCATACAATTGTCGTTCGGTGGCTTCAAGTTCAATCGGCCAGTTTTTGCACGATCCTTCTGCCGCATTCGACGATAATCCAAATACATATTGGAAGCTGGGACGTAAGAAGGAAGCCGATTTTAGTAAATACTATGGCAAATTTTTGAATTACAGGAGCGAAGAGGTTAAGTCGCTTTATGATACAACCGGATGGCTTGAAGTCGATCTGGGCAATCCACAAACTGTAAAGCGAATTTTTGTGAGCGAATTTGTTTTTCTGAATTCGGAGATTAAAGGTTTCGAAGTTCAATATGAAAAGGATGGAAAATGGTTGGCTATTGCCTCAGGAACTAAAATGGGCGAATGGAAACAGAACATTAAACCTGTCATCGCAAGGAAATTCAGACTGGTTATTCTGGAGAGGGCAGGTTTCTCCGGGATAAAAGAGTTTCAGCTGTTTGCAGATAATTTAAACTGATCAACAATCATCAAAACAGACTAACGATGAAAAATAATTTGATTCAAATCTTAGCGGCATTTCTCTTTTTGCTGCTTGTTTCAGGAAGATCATTTTCCCAGGCAGAGAAATCAAATGGAACTTTAATCGGGAATGAAAAGAAAATCGAAATGTGGAAAGATGCCCGCTTTGGAATGTTTATCCATTGGGGACCAGTAACATTGAAAGGTACAGAAATCGGGTGGTCGAGAGGGAAGGAGGTACCAATTGAAGAGTACGACGCGCTTTATAAACGGTTTAATCCTGTGAATTTTGATGCTGAAGCATGGGTGAAACTGGCCAAAGATGCAGGGATGAAATACATCATCTTCACTTCAAAACATCACGATGGCTTTTGCATGTGGGATACCAAATACACCGATTTCAACATCATGAACTCGCCATTTAAACGCGATGTCGTGAAAGAACTTGCGGCTGCATGCCGTAAATATGGAATTGCCTTGGGCCTTTACCATTCTACACTTGACTGGCATCATCCTGATTTTCCATTAACAAGCCCTGGTGGAACTGTGCGTCGCGCAACTTCCAACCTGGATCGCTACACGGAATATTTAAAAAATCAGTCGGTTGAGCTTCTCAAAAATTACGGTCCGCTGTTCGTAATGTGGTATGATGTGCCTCAGGAGTTTGACGCTGTGCGCGGCCAAGGGGTGATTGACCTGGTCCGTAAAACCCAGCCAGATATCATTATCAATAACCGGACTGGTGCTCAAGGTGATTTTGATACTCCGGAACAACGCGTAGGTGGCTTTCAGAACGATCGCCCCTGGGAAACCTGTATGACGATTGCCCGTCAATGGGCTTGGAAACCGAATGATGAAGTGAAATCGCTTGAGCAGTGTCTGCACAGCCTGATCCGCTCCGCAGGCGGCGATGGCAATCTCTTATTTAATGTGGGACCAATGTCCGACGGACGAATCGAACCATTACAGGTCGACCGGCTCAAAGAGATGGGTCAGTGGCTGCAAAAATATGGCAACTCGATCTATGGCACACGTGGTGGACCTTTCAAACCAACTGATTGGGGGGTAAGTACCCGAAAAGGGAATACAATTTTTCTTCATATCCTCAAATGGTACGGAGACTCACCACGAATAGTGATTCCTGATCTGGGGATGAAAATCAAAAGCTGCCGTTTAGCGGATGGCGGGAAAGTGATACTGACCAAACAAGGTGGAAATAATGTTATTGAATTTTCCGGAAAAGATTTACTTCCTATAAATACGATTGTGGAGATTGAGATGGCCGGTAATGTAATGGATATTCAGCCAATGGAAATTGGTTCTCAGTCGCTTTCCTACAATAAAAAAGTAGCTGCATCCAGTAATCCAAACCCGGACTGGAATGGTGTAACTTCGATTAATAATGGTGATTGGGTGGGTCATGAATGGAAACCTGCCAAAGAAGATAAAACTCCATGGGCTGAAATTGACTTCGGCAAACCAGAAAAGGTTTCAAAAGCAATTATTTATGAGAGTGGAAAAGCGGTCAAAGCCTTTGAATTGCAATACAAGTCAGGTGAGGTCTGGAAATCTGTATATAAAGGACAAACCATTGGAAGTAGGCTTGAAATTAAACTACCTAATTTCACTGCTCAGAAAGTCAGGCTGCTCCTGACCGGTTTCACGCAGGTTCCGGGAATTTATGAAGTAGTATTGCTTTGAGGAAATTTCAACCTAATGATTTTAGATGACAACCCAATGATAACCCAATGTCTATCAATGACAATTAATGACTAAAATTCTATTCACATGAAAAGATTCGGACAAATAATCGGGGTTGATCCCCAAAATTTTCAAAAGTACAAAGAATATCATGCAGCAGTGTGGCCTGAAGTATTGAAGATGATCACGACATGCAATATCCGCAATTATTCCATTTTTCAAAAAGACGGTTTGCTCTTTGCTTACATGGAGTACATCGGGGAAGATTTTGCTGCCGATATGGCTAAGATGGCTGCTGATCCAAAGACGCAGGAATGGTGGGATATCATGATGCCAATGCAGCGCCCTATTCCAACTCGCTCGGAAGGGGAGTGGTGGGCAGATATGGAGGAGGTTTTTCATTTGGATTAAAAATAGTTCGCACTATCTTGCCAGTTGCCGGTTGCCAAAAGCCAGCTGCTTATTGCCAAAAAAACGTGACTAATTTCGAAAATAAAAATGTAATGAAACGAACCGACAATTGTCTTGCAAAGCTGGAACGAATGAATAAAGCTTTACGCCATGAAGAGCCGGACCGGGTTCCCATCAGTGATTTTTTCTGGGGTAGTTTCGTAAAGCGATGGAGGAAAGATCTTCATCTTCCGGATAACGCTGAGCCCTATACTTATTATGACCTTGACTGGATTGTTACAAATCCTAATCTGGATCCAACTATCCGTTCGTTTGAGACGATCCGCGAAAACGAAATTGAAGTGGTCGTGAAGACCGGTTTTGGTGCGACAATGCGAAAACGATTCGATTTTCAGATGCCCGAATTCATGTCGTTTGATATTGATACGATTGAAAAATTGCAGGCTTTTGAGTTTGATGGTCCTTATGACCGGCGTCGATATTATGAAGCTGGCGATAACCAGATTTCGGGTGTGGGCGATGGCTTTGAACGCAATACACCTGCATGGATCGAAACGGTGAAAAAATTGCATACCGATTTCCCTGTTTATGGCAGTGCTATTGAGTGTTCCGAATGTTTGACACGCCTGATTGGTCAGAAGCATACCCTGTTCTGGATGGGAATGTATTCCGATGAACTGGGTGCGTGTATCAACAAAATCGGCCAGTTTTATCTTGATTGTACGAAAGCTCAAATTGCGGCTGCCGATGGGCTGCTTGACGGATTTGTAATCTGGGGTGATGTAGCTTTTAAGCAAACCATGCTTTTTGATCCTGAATACTGGCGCGAATATTTCAAGCCATGGGTAAAGTTAATGATTGAAGAATGCCACAAGCACAACCTTCCGGTGATTTACCATGGATGCGGAAATGTGAGCCTGATCTTCGAAGATTTTATCGAAATGGGATTGGATGCTTACAATCCGTTAGAGGTTAAGGCTGATATGGATGCGATCAGGCTCAAACAGCAGTATGGCGATAAAATGGGTTATTGCGGTAATAATAATATTCAGATTTGGGAAACCGGAAACCTGGAACTTATAAAAAGCGATGTCCTGAAAAAATTAAATGCGGCTAAACGGGGCGGGTTTATTTTTCAATCGGACCATTCGGTTTCGAGCGATGTTTCAGGTCAGACTTATGATTATATCGTCAAGCTGGTCCGTGAGTATGGTAAATATCCTTTAAACCTGGGTGAATTCGATATAGAAATTTAGGATAAATAAGAAAAGATACTCAATTATTAATGTCTTTCTATTTGTGTATCTTTTTTAGAAATATGCAATTAAGCCATCAAATCATTCAGAATCTTTATTCCAATTTAAGAAAGAATTTAATTTTCATGTCTTTATCTTTCTTTTCCAGTGCAATTTTCCCGGTCACAATAATCGTCCCTTTTCCGCCCGAAGGGTGAGCTGTGATGTTGACATTGCAGCTCCCGTCGGGTTTTGCAGCGGTAAAGCCAGGCGTCTCAATCCCTTGTAAGAATAGGCTTGCTGATTCAATAATACGGGGGATATTTTTTTCGCTCCTGACTATGAGTTGATACTGACCCGCCTTTTGAATATAATCAGACAGGTCGATCTTAAATTTTCCTGATTTGTCAGTATTTAATGACCCTATTTCGATTTCGGAGGAGGTTGTTTTTTCATTTGGTGTTGAATTCAACTCCTGGTCACCAACAAAGTAGGCAGCCAGATTTTTAATAATCGGGGGATAGGATGATTCTGAAAACCGGATCCGGACGGAACTTACTTCCGTTGCATCAAACCTTTCGATACGTTTATAACCGATTGAAATTCCTTTTGCCAGCTCTATCCAATTTCCGCCGATCTTCCCTTCAAGAATATATTGATGTACCCTTTCGCCAAAAACAATATCTTCCTGAATTATAATATGATCTATTTTTGTACTGGTTTCAAGGTTAAGCTCCACGCTTTCTCCTTTGCCAGATGTTGAGGCAATACATTTTCCAAACCTTCTATTGATCTCGTCACCAAATTGCCGGTAAAGCGCCATATCTTCCTTCGGGATAAGCCCAGTGGTGTCAGGTGAGGAGTTTAAGAGCATTAGTCCGCCACGGCCAACCGATTTGTAATAGATATCCATCATTTGATCAAGATTACGCAAGTTTTTGTAGTTGGTTGGACTCCAGAACCAATTGTGGTTCTTTAATGTCACATCCACTTCGAGTGGCATCCACACTTCACCATCCGGATTTCCATGGTCGCCTGTAGCAACACCCGTTTTGGCGTCAGCCAGTTTAACACTGTTCCATGCCGGATAAGGGGCAATACCCTGCTCATTTCCTACCCACCGGATATTGGCAAACGGTCCCTGGAAAACAATGGCATTGGGGGAATATTTCTTTACGATGTCTTCCAGGGGAACCACTAAACCACCATCATACCATATCTCCTGAATCTGATTCCCATAACGCGAAAGCACCTCTTCCCATTGCATTCTCAGCACTTTATTGTACCCCTCCTGCTTGGCGGGATCTTTGGTTTTTCCACCGCCACCCAGATAGGCACCCCAAGTATCATCGCCCGGGTAGATATAGATGCCCAATCGCATTCCACGTTTAAAGCAGGCTTTGGCCAGTTCATCCAGAACATCGCCTTTCCCAGCTTTGTAGGGTGTATTTTTAATACTGTATTCGGTGCTTTCAGTCTGCCACATGCAGAACCCGCCTACATGCTTTGCCACAAAAATGATCATTTTGGCTCCGAACGATTCTGCAGCATCAATCCACTGATTAACATCGAGTTTTGTTGGGTTGATTCTGCTTAATGGTGTACTTCGGTTATCCAGTTCCGTTCCCTGCCAGGTATTTGGGGCAAAATGGACAAACATTGTTCGCTCCATATTTTGCCACTGTACCTGTTGTGGTGAAGGTAATGCAGGCTTTTTAGGCGTTTGATTTTGAGCATTTAAAATAGAAAAACTGAAAAGAAGCAGAAACAGGATTGAATATTTTATGCGTTTCATGGTTATTGGTGGTTTAAAAATTTGGAAATTAACTAAGTCAATTACCGGATATTTCAAAGTTATCAAAGTCAACATTGTTGAAACTGCTTCCGAGACCGGGAATATCCCAGATCCGGTCGCCTTGCCGCCATTCAGCACTGAAATTGTATTTTCCGTAATAGGAGCCAGGGCCTCCGGCTGCATGACCGGCAATATTCAAATCGAATCCCAGGTTCAGCGGCTCTTCTCCATGCGTCCCTTTTGCTCCCAAATGGGCCTTACCCACATGAATGGTTGTATATCCTGCCTCTTTCAGAAACATTGGTAATGTCTTCACATAACAGGTTCCTTCGACGCTTGCAACCGGACTTAATCCGTTGATGTTCCATTTTGGAAGATCAAGTTCTGCATGAGGCAGATCGGGCGAAATGTTTTTCCGCAAAGTCCAGTTTGTTACATGATGGCGGGCAGCATTTAGTCCGGACATCAGGCTCACACGGGTAGGAGAGCAGAGCGGACATGAATAGGCTTGTGTAAATCTAACCGCCTGCGAAGCAAGCAATTCCATATTTGGGGTAGAATACTGATCATTCAGCTTTGTCCTTTTCTCCCAGAAAGGTACTGACGTATCCTGCCAGCCCATATCATCTACCAAAAAGAAGATGATGTTGGTCTTTAGCCTGGGCAAAACAAACTAAAGTGCCAATTAGCGGCAAAAGCAGAAGTAATGGGTTTTTCATAATTACAAATTTAAATTATTTTGAGATCATAACCGAGATCCCCATTAACCCAACAACCACTTTCGATGGAGAAATTCCGGTTGTGCTGAAACCAATTTTGGCATCGAAAACCGATTCGAGTTCGGCCAGAAAAACTGTTTCAGGATGTGGGTAGGTTACAAAACGTTTACTGGTCAAAATGAATTGAGAATATCTGAAAAACTCCCTCTGAAAAAAAGGGCAAGACCGGATAATTGCCGATCCTGCCCATAATTTTCACTCTAACTAAACTAATATCAAACTACTTACTTTTCAACAAATCATTTACGGATTAACAACCTTAACTGCGAACTCTTCAAATTTCATATCAGTATCAACAAATACCAAGGAGTCATTAACATGATAGGTATTTGCTCCATCCACATAAGTGTAATCCAAATAAATCGTGCGGTGCTTTTTGCCATTATAGCCTTCAGCCTGAGCATCTGTTTTAGAAAAATATTTACCTGTTCCGTTTACCACAACGGTAGAAGTACTTTTTTGTGATACTGCTACAGTTTTGTTATCCTTATTAAAGGTTAACAGCATACTGTATTTGGCATTACTTGCTTCCTTGTTAGTCCCACCTACAGTTGGTATAAAATTCTCTGTCAAGGATTTGGTGGTTAACTTGGTCATGTCATTGTCGTCGATAAAACTTTTAGAATAGGTAACAACGTCCAAGGCATTTGTTGTGTTTGTTCTTTTTCCTCTCAACAGATAAACACCGTGCGTTGGGTTAATATATTTAATCCCAAATAACACATAGTTTTTCGGTAGTGTGATCCAGTCTGTAGCTCTTCTTGGATCAGGAGAAGCTACAGAAGCTAAAGCTTTGCCACTTAGAATTGAGTCGCCTGAGGCGGATGTTATTCTAACCGGAATAACATAACTTAATCCAACTGTAAGAGGATCTGCGAAAAATGCATCCGTTAAATTCACTCTCATTTTGCCAAAGAAGCTACCGGCTGGAATGGTTATTTTATCGAAAGTCGCATCGTAGTAGTCAGATGGTAATAACTTAAGCTCTTTACCATTAGCATCCGTAATTTTTGATGCTAATTCGGGTGCAAGTTCAACAGTAAGTACTCTATCTTTTGTATTTGAGTACATTCCCCCGATTGAAGCGCCAATGCTAAAGGCATGCTCCAGATCGATTGAATTATCCCCAATTTCTTCATCCCCTAAAATAAGCGATCTGACAGGAGTCTGATATGGAAAATAGACAGTCTGATACGCGAAGTCATCAAACTCAACATCCTGGTTTTCACAGCCAAAGAGAAGGGCCCCGATACTTAATAAATACAATATCTTTTTCATATTTGTAATTTTTTACAATTTAAACGTTTTCTATTACCAACCCTGGTTTTGAATCAGGCCATATTTGAGGGTTTCTCCGTATGGAATCGGACCGTAAATCTGATAATCGGAGTAATTACGATTCTCTACTTCACGATAGTTGTAGGTACTTCCGTCAGCTGATACTTCCACACCGCTCACTGCTTTTTTCATTTCTGTAGTCATCTTCCAGCGGCGCAAATCCCAGAATCGTTGTTTCTCAAAACACATTTCTATTCTGCGTTCATTACGGATAAGATCGGTCATCTGTGCTTTATTTAGTCCATTTACATAAACAGCGGAGGTAATACCAGCTCTGGTTCGTATGGCGTTAATAACCTGGCGGGCATTGTAGCTTCCAATAGTTGCATCCGGTCCACCAGCTTCATTGGCTGCTTCAGCAAACATTAAAAGTACATCGGTATAACGGGCATAGGTGTAATAATGCAATCCGCCCGAATTCACTTTCGGATCTAAATCTACATTGATTACATTCATAAACTTTTTTAAATAGTAACCTGTTTTTGTTGCATAAACATTGCTACTGCCCAGTGCATCCTGGCTTCCTGCTGTTGTGTTGATGGCTACCGTTTTCCCTCCTCTTGTAAATTGAGTACCATTAAATAAAATGTACTTTGCTAATCTGGGATCCCTGCCGGAATATGGACTAGCCGAATTAATCTTGGCTGCAAGGGTTGGGGTTCCATCTGCCATAGGGAAAGCATTCACCAAATCCTGAGTAGGATTCGTCAATCCCTGGCCAAAAAGAGAAGGAGTAAAATTGGTTGTTTCCCATCCAGTTGAAGAGTTTACAGAGTTTATACGGGTTGAATACCAAAGCACTTCCGGATGTAGATCTCCTGCATTTGGAACATCTGCATTACTATAAAACTCGACATTTTTGGTATTCGCCAAATTAACCAGGGTCAATCCGCTATTCTTATCCATTAATTCACCTGCTGCCTGTGCTGCCATTTGGTAAGTATAAGTACCATCTGAATAAGCAGGGCTTGCAGCATACAATAATGTTTTTGCTTTAATCAACCGGACTGTCAATCCATTTATCCTGTTGGTGTTTCTCGCACCTGTAGCAATATCGGCATTCGCATTACCACTATCTTTCCATCTGTCCGGAAGTATTGCAATTGCCCTGTCACAATCGTCGAGGATGAATTTCACAAGATCTTTAAAAGAGGAACGTGGAATCTGATAATCGGAAGGATTTGCAGTTGCCAACACATGATCAACAATAGGCACGCCAAGCATTTCTCCATTTGCTCCCTTTCCGGCATGGGCCTGAAGCAATTTGAAATAATTCCAGGCCCGCAAGCCATACGCTTCGCCCTTGAGTTTTTGGGCAAAGAGAGCGCTGGTAGTTTCGTTTCTCCAGTACCATTTAACATGATCAACCTCTGACAAAAAAGTATTAAGATACAAAATACTCTCATAAGCAGTATTCCATGCATCGAAAGGATTTGAACTTGATGTCCACCCTCCCGCAACAGCTGCCTTTACACTACTTGTAGGAACATTGTTTACTGCATCGTCCGAAGCATAAGACAGATCGAAGTTTTTTTGATCAACAGGATTATTCCGATAGGCATTCATCAGAAATCCTTCGGTATAAGTCACAACAGACTCTACATCATTCAGATCATATGTATTTTCATCTTCCGGCGTTAACACATTACATGCATTGGTTAAGCCTAATAAAGTGATGAAGACGAATATCAAATATTTGCGTTTTTTCATTTTATCTTGATTTAATTTGATTTAAAATGAGGTTACCAGACCTATTGCGAAATTTTTCGTTCTTGGAGCGCTACCTACAGTAAGTTCGCTATATTTTTTATTTTCTCCAAAAACCAGGGCATTATTGGCTCTCACATACACTCTTGAATCTTTTAGAAATGATAATTTATTTTTCCCTGAGAAATTATAGGTAAGTTGCATGGTAGGTACAACAAATGAGTTGTTCTTATACAGCCAATAATCGGAATTGCGATTATTATGACTTGAAGAAGTTGCGGACAAACGGGGATGGATCGCGTTAATATTTTTGTTATCAGGACCATACGCATCATTTACCATTTCAGAATATTTTACATCTCCGAAAACCCGGTAATAGTTCCCTGAACGGTAATCATCATTACCCGCCTGACCTATTCCAAGGATATAAAATTCAAGATTTTTATACTTAAAATCAAGGTATAAACTATACTGAGTACGCAATCCGTGACCAATAATTCGCTGGTCCTTTTGGTCGATAATATTATCGCCATTTTGGTCCAGGTATTTAATATCTCCAGCCTGAACTGCTCCAAATGTTGGAACCGGTAACCCGGCAACAAGCGAACCGTCAGGGTTAAAATCTGCCTCACTGTATAGTCCGTTGGATTTCAAAGCCCACATGGCATCGGTTGCAGTTCCGTTTCTCAATAATGCAACATCTGCTCCAACATATTTAGGTTCTTCCCGCCTGGTAATTTTTGGTGAAATATAGAGTAAATTACTACCAGCGGTTATTGAAAAATCTTCTGCAAGGTCAAATTTGTAATTAATGCCCAGGCTTAAACCCTGGGTTTGATTGCTGTTGTAGTTACTGTAAACCATGTTTTCGAAGCCAAGAATCTGTGGATAGGTACTCGACATCAAGGTGATATTATCTAACGAAGCGCTGTTAAAGTACTCCAATTCCATATTCATTGCCTTTTTAAAGAGTGTTGCATCCAATCCAACAGAAAAATCTCTTCTTTTTTGCAGCATTATATCATTGGGGACCGAGGTATAGTTTGTCTCCTGATTTTGAGCTACCCCATTTTGATAAACGAAATTACTGCCACGGTTGAATGTACTTCGGTACAAATTGTAGTTGGTCCAATTATCATTTTTTGAGATACCCCAGGATGAGCGTATTTTCAGATAGTCAATAAATGATAGTTCCGACATAAAATCTTCTTCTGAAATTACCCATCCCAAACCAAATGAAGGCGCCATTTCCATGCGATTCCCTTCTTTTAACTTTCTGCTTCCGATACCCATTAACGACATTTCAGCGATGTATTTTTTTGAATACATATAGTTTGCTGAAAATCCGGTATGAAACAATACATCCTTTTGCGTCGAGTCATTATAAGTAATCATGTCGGTGTACATCAGTGCCGTAGCAGAAATATCATGCTTGCCAAACGAACGATTGTAGTTTAATGTTGCAAAATAAGCATCATGCCTGAAAAAGGCAGAACTATCATTATTCGCATTGTACTTATTCGCTGCTATATCAGTACCTCGTACATAGGCTGTATCCAACAGTCCGGTGGTTTCATTAAAAACAGGCTCATAAACTGCAAAGCTTGGATCCTGCTTCGAATAGATGGTGTTAAAGAAATCCATTCCTCCATAAAGACTTGCGGAAAGTCCTTTTGTAAGAAAACGCATATCAACGTCAAGTTTTCCGCTAAACTGGACATCCCGCTGCATCAGTTTCTTATTGCCATTCTGAGTAAGGTTGCCGTAAACATTTTTTAGAAACGAAGAATTTCCTCCTAAAAATTGTCCATTTGCTAATTTGGCTTTACTAAGAAGCAAATTCCTGAATGCTTCATTTGTTACTAAATTGGGATCCCAGAATACCGGATAATTATTGGGCAATTCTGTCGAGGCTGTAGCCCAGATATTATCTGCATTGGGTTGCTTATTAAATGAGAGTCGTGCAGTTGTACTGATACTCATTTTCATATATTCATTAATGGTAAAATCAAGGTTCCCTCTGAAGTTTAGATTATCAGTAATGTCGCCCTGAGGAGTATTAAGCCATCCGCTACCTTCATTCCAGCCAGTACCCACATAGTAGCGCACATTTTCGCTACCGCCCATTACATCTGCAAAGATATTTGTGCCGGTAGTATTGTCTTTTAAATAATCGTTAGAATAGAAATCATTATCCGGATAACGGGCTGGATTAAGTCCGCTGCGGGTTCCATCGATTTTTTCCTGAGAATATCGCAGAGAGGAAGGGGCAATACCGTCATTCAGTTGTGCTTCATTATATTTTCCCATATAATCAGCGGCATTCAGGTATTTAGGCATAGCCCGTGGATTTGCAGCACTGAATTGTCCGGCAATTCTGATCTTATGCTTGCCGGCTTCGCCGCGCTGGCTTGTTATCAGAATTACCCCCAAATCTCCCTGTGCTCCATACAATGCTTTTGACAGTGCATCCTTTAGTATTACAACAGACTCTATTTCCAGTGGGTTTAAAGTGTTAACATAGAATGTATTCTGCCGGATACCATCAACCAGTATAACAGCATTTCCTGTTCCCCAGGTATTGTAGGTACCAAAAAGTCCAGGTATCTTTCCATTAAGAATCTCTCCCATTGTGCTGCTCTGATCTCGTTTTAGTTCTTCCTGCACATCAATAGTAATAACCGACCCGGTCGTTTCCCTGGCAGTAATTGTGTTAAACGTCAGTTTAACCTCCTTGTCAATCCCGGTTTGCACAGGGATAGTATCTGTTTTTATAGTATTATCTTGTGAATAAAGGGGCTGTGATAATATAAACAACACTATCAAACAGTTGATCTTTATTATTATTTTACTTTTCATAATAAATTACATTATTAAGGTTTTTACTATCTACCATCCTGGATTTTGTTCCCAATCGGTCGTAAATCTGGTTAAACTTGTTTCGAAAGGCATCCAATAGTGTTGATCTTTAAACACATATGCAGTAACGTTTATGCGCCTAACGGAGGATTCAACAATAACCTTCTTACTATCAACATCAAAAACTAATGCCTGCAATTGAACACCATCCTGAAGGCGTGCTCTTTTCCATCGTCTGATATCGAACCAATAGACCCCTTCGTAAGCAAACTCAACAGCTCTTTCATTTCGGTAGAGTAATCTAAATGCAGGATCGGAAGCAAGTTCATAGGTTCCTGGAAGCACATTATTATCATAGAAAGCCAATGTGGCCGCTACCGCTGGTTGACCTGCACGAATTCTGATTTTATTCACTGCCTGTTCGGCTGTCAGGGTAAGTCCCGCGGGAACTGTGCTATAACTTCCGGTGCTCTCAAAAACTGCTTCGGCATAAGTCAAATAGATGTCGGCCAAACGTAATAATGGCGTGCAATAGGCGGCCAGTCCCGGATTATTTTTGGTTACACCATCGAATAAGTATTTTCGTACAGCGTTACTATTCTGTGCGCCATCAGCTGATAATTGTGCATTCGAAAAATTCAAGGTGATTTTATCGACTTTGTCACCATGCATGTAAAAATTAAAGCTATAACGATTGTCCCTGTCGGCCCAGCGACGGGCCTTATCATTATCGTATGAAATTTTATAGCGAGAACCGTCTTTCATTTCAAATTTATCTAAATAATTTTGAGAGCCTTGGGCCGCTTTCTGACCGGTAAGTTGGTTCTGACCATAGTTTCTTGCAGTAGATTCGCTGACAACAGGGCTTCCAAATCTGTTGATGGGACGATGAAACAATACTTCCGGAGTATAAGGCTGAGTACCATCAACTGTAGCAAATGCTTTTCGCATATCGGCCCATTTAGTCAATCCGTCAGCATCTGCCAAAGGCATACCTGCCGGCTGAGTGCCTATCAGGCTTACCGCCAGATCGATAGTCTCTTTACAAGCCAAAGCACATCTGGTAAGAATATCTTTGTTATATTCCAAAACTCCGGTAGCCTGCTCATTGAAAAGCGGACTTGCCGAGTATTGCAATGCTTTCGCTTTAAAACCCAGCGCTGCCAGTTTGGAAGGACGTCCCCAATTGATATTTGGTGAAGGCCAGTTAGCAGGCAATAAGGCTGCCGCGGCATCAAAATCTTCCACAATTCTTTCAAACACGGCTTGAACATCTTTATATGTCTTTCCATTTTTTTCGTAGGTCCAATGGCGTTTCATATTTTGTTCATCTGCTGTGGAAACCTTATCGATATAAGGTACAGTGCCAAACGACCTTGCAAATTCGTAGTAATAGTATGCCCTGAAAAAAAGTGCCTGCCCTTTTAACCAGTTACGCTGTTCATCAGTTGCATCTTTTAAAATGCCTGATTTTAATTTTTCGAGACACATGTTGGTCATACGAATATTTTGCCACATGGAAGAATACAAACCGGCTTGAAACGTATTGCTCTCGGCTACGCAATAAATACCGCGGTTAGTCAGCAAATAATTATAATCGCCCAGATTGCCACTAAAAACAGATTGTCCTGAAGGTGAAAGCGCCTCGCCACCAACGGAATGGGTTACTCTGGCTCCATGCCTGTTATAATCAACTAAATTATTCAATAACTGATCCTGGAATCCCTGGAAGGATGCATAAGAACCAAAAATCTGATCTTCAGTAATAGCAGCCTCCGGAGGAATGTTCAAATACTCCTTACAACTGGACAACATAAAAGCTATTGCCAGTAATAGACTTATTTTATTTATATATCTTTTCATTTTATATGAAGTTTATTAAGGTTTATTAAAACTGGAGATTTAAACCAATATTTATTTGCTTCGTGGTCGGATAATTAGCTCCAGGGTCATCCATACCTACGCCGTCGTTAGGCATTTTGGTCCACAGAAATAAGTTTCTTCCATTCACATACACCTTTAGATTATTTATGTGCAAGGGTTCAAGCAGTCGTTTAGGTATTGTATAACCTAACTGGACAGATTGCAATCTTAAGAAGGAGCCATCAAACTCACTATATTGCCCGGTTGGATTATATGTTTTTGAAAAAAGAGCCAGTGCAGGATAAGTTGGATGAACGTTATTATACTCCGGTGTCCAGGTATCTGCAAGAACTGAAGTGGGAGCATATGTATTATCATAATAGAAACAAATTCCTGAACTTGCTGAAGGCGCAAAAATATTTCTGGTGGTATTATAGGCTCCCATAAATCTAACTGAAAAATCAAATCCTTTAAAGTCTGCTCCCAGAGCTAATCCATAATTGTTTTGCGGATAGGTTGGGTAACCGTATGGAACATTATCGTCGGTACTATAGTATCTTCCATCGGCATTAAAATCAAGCATGATCATATCACCCGGCAGTAAAAAACTATTTGAAGAAGAATTAGCAGCTCCTGTGGCACTATACAAGTCGTCCCAACTTTGGATGAATCCGGTTGAAATTCCGGAATAAGTCTGACCTAACGGCTTGCCTTCGGGTTTCTGATGAGGCAAAGTTAATGGAGTAGATTCTTTATAGATCACCTCGCTTCTGGCAATTGCCCAGTTTGCAGTTATCCAATAGTTAAGACCTTGTTTAACCGAATTACGGTAAGTTATTTCCAGTTCAGCTCCATGAGAATTTGCCTTTCCGATATTAGCTGGTGGCGCAGGTTTTCCAAAAATAGGGGGTACAGTACTTGACCTGTCGCTGGCTCCCAACAACATATCCGTTCTTTTTTCATTAAATATATCTGCGGTTACGCTAAGCTTGTTGTTAAATGCCGCAAATTCAAGGCCCAGGTTCTGTTTTGCCGCCTTTTCCCAGCGTAAATCGGGATTACCAGGGTTTCCCTCGTTGTACCTGATATATTGACTGTACGCAGAAGGGTATCCATAATAATTAGACTCAGCAGCATTCACGGAATATGTATTCCAGATGGTTAAGTAGGGCCAGGTACTTCCGGTATTTAGGTTGTCATTCCCGACTAATCCATACGAATACCTTAATTTTAGCTTGTCAAGCCATTTTTGATCTTTTAAAAAACGCTCATTGGATATCATCCAGCCCCCGGCAACAGATGGGAAAAAGTCGAATCGATAGCCAGGACCAAATTTTTCGGAACCATTGTATGCCCCATTCATTTCAATAAAATAGCGATCATTATAATTGTAGGTGATACGTCCGACCCAATCCTCGCGTTTATGTGGCCAGTTGCTACCCGTTTCAGATTCATCGCGGCTAAACATGGCCATTGCCGTAACATTATGCTCGTTAAACGACCTGTTGTATTGCAACTGCAATTGATAGTACAAACTACGCTCGGCATCTTTTAGTTCTACATTCTCAGCTCCGTATGAATTGGGAGTTTTTACCCACCCAAAGCCTTCCTTTCCTGCCGTGGGTTCGGTATAGGTGGTCCAATCGGCCATATTGGCCGGGCTTCCATTCAGCATGTAGGTCTTGGTATTATAGTCGTAAGAGCCACCCTGGAGGTAAAAAGCCTTAGCGATTGTTTTTGTGGTAACTCCTGCATTTCCAATACTTTTTCCATTATTTCTGAACGTATTATCAAACGCCAGTTTACCAACGAAAGAAAACCCTTTGGTTATAAAATCAAGTTTCTGAGTTAAGGTATAGTCCATGTTAATCATGGTTCGTGGAAAGGAGCTCGTTCCTGTAAAATTAAAGTCGTACCAGGGATTGGTGGCATTAAACCTGCCATCCTGGGTCCCGGGAACACCGTCTTCATAAACCTGTATGGGTGTTTCGCCCGAGAGCTTCGCCAAAGACCCAAATATTCCATCCACAGCGCTGGCGTTCCTGTTGGGAGTAGTTTGTAACCCATACATTCCTGAGAAATTTGCAGATAACTGGGTTGTTTTTGTAATTTCAAAATCAAAATTAGCCCGAATATTCAGCCTGTTGTATGAATAGGCAGGTACATAACCAGTTCCTACGTCCTGGCCATCAAAAATATCACCAACATGATTATAACTTGCAGATGCAAAATACTTAGCCCGCTTTGTTCCTCCGCTGGCAGTAACATTTACCCTATAGGATTTTGTAAAATCTTTTAGCATAATATCGTGCCAATTCTGGCTGGCATAAGCATAGGGATATTGTCCTGTTTTGTAATACCCTATCTCCTTATCGGCAGCGTAAAGCTCAGTCCATGAACCGTTATTGAAACGACGGGTACGCTCAATGGCATAATTTCTTGCTACTGCTCCTTGCCAGGTATCAGCAACATCAATTATTTTTGAGGCACTTTCAAATGACATCTCTGCTTCGACATTAAACTTTGTTTTTCCTTCCTTTCCACGTTTGGTGGTAATAAGAATAACTCCATTCCCCCCTTTTACTCCAAACACAGCGGTCGCTGAAGCATCCTTTAATACGGAAACATTTTCCACTTCGTTAACATCCACATCGTTCATTTGACGTTCCACTCCATCAACTAAAATCAAAGGAGAGGAATTGTTCCAGGTCGTTTTCCCACGGATAAGAATTTCGGACGGAGAATAGATTTTCAATCCGGCAGTGTTAGCGCCTCCGGGCATACCTGAAATGGAAAGAACAGATACTCCCGGCATTAAACCGGTTAGTGCATCAGTCATGTTGCTAACATTTCCCTGCATCTTGATATCATCTGCCTTGGCCGTTGCAATAGCGCCAACAATACTCTGCTTCTTTTGAGTACCATATCCAACCACCACCAACTCTTCAAGATTAATCATTTCATCCACAAGTGTTACGGCAAGGAATGGGTTAGCACTCTTAATCTCAATTAGCTGGGGTTTCATCCCAATAAACCGAATCATTAACTTTGTCCCCACCTTCGCCTGAATACTAAACATTCCATCATTATTTGTAATGGTTCCAATGGTTGTTCCTTCAATAACGATATTTACTCCGGGAATAGGAATTCCATCTTTATCAATTACTTTTCCCTTTATTTGCACCTGAGCAAAAACCGTTGAGAAAGTAAACAAAAAGATTACAAATAGGGCAAGTAATTTTTGCCAATTTTTCATAGTAAAGTTTTTAAAGGATTAATAAATTTGATTCGATAAAAAGTTCTTCGCATAATTTTTTCCATAAAATTGATTAGTTATAGTTTTAATGGTGAAAGTATTTTATGGGTCTTAATAAATCATTAACAAATCATTAATAAAATTAACAAACGTTAATGTAGTGTCAAATTAGATATTTACACATTCATAATCAGCTGATTATAATTGTATTTTTTTTGTCTGTTTATTTTGAAGTTGAGTAAAACTGGTTCATAGAATCACTCAATTTTCACCTCTTAATTGGTAACCAACCGGCAATTCATACTAAATCACGATTTAATAATTACTGTAGCATTTTGGCAGGAATCGGAGGCACAATGAATCTGTCAGTATAGTTTGCTGATAAAATATTCACGATAGTCAAGGAAAGCAATCGCAGAAGTCCCAATTTTTATGCAGCAATGTTGGATCGATCATAATACCCAATCATTGCGTTTCTTCCTGAATTTGATTTATACATTTCTATATCAGTTCCTTTAGTGAATCGTAAATTCAACTTTTTTATCCAAAGGATGTTCCTTGTCAGCATCAATTGTGAAGGATATCTTATTTTCTTTTTTCTCCAGCAGGTAGGCTCTTTGATCCGGAGCGTAATTACCTGCAGCCCCTTTTAGGTTTACTATGGGTGGCGCATTGAGCCATGAATTAGCTAAAACCACCATCTCATCAAAAGACTTATTAAGCATGGCTTCCATCAGAATTTTTTGATAAAATGGAGTGGGTCCCGCGTTTTCCTCTTTAAAAATATTTGTTTTCACATGGGTTAAGGAGCTATGCGAAGAACGATCGGGATAAATTGCGTACCTGCCATCTGAAGGCATCTGCGCAATGGGCCAATGATTCCAGGTTGGAAATACAGAATAATTGGTCTGCTCTCCATTATACACATCAGAATGAATAAAATTGCCAATTGTGACGGGCTTATAGTCTCCTGTGTAGTTAATGTATTGAATGGCTTGCCCCTTAGGCTCATCTACACTTGGGGGTGGCCCATTAATCCAGTCATAAGTTTTGCTTTCATTTTTAAGATTCAGCATGGTTAAAGCCCCTTTGGTATGAATAATTTTTTCGGGGTGCTGGTCAGGACCAAAAATGGCCATGGATTCCTGCCATTCGTGATTGCGTTCTCCGTTCGTCCACATTTTCATTGACTTTACGGCTACACCATCGGGATAAATGTAATAGTACCAGTCGCTCATGTCACACCACCCGGTACTGTCGTTGTAATTGGCCAATACATGATTTACATCCAGCAACGGATATCTCCATTGTATTACAGTTCGTGCCGGCGTATTTTCAATAATACGAACGTGGTTGGTATAAGCTTCTTTGTCCGACATAGGCTCCTGACATCCTTTTCCTCCCGATGTATTCCATGTTTCATTAAATTCATTGCTGTACCATTGTCCTTTTTCATTGGCTATCATAGGGATGTAGCACATTCCTCTCCAGAATATGAATTTACAGGGATTGGTATCAAATTCAACCACTACATCGGGATGTTCACTGATTCGCCATAAATTATCGTATATATCATAGAAATCGAGTTTTGTATAATAGGCTCCGAACCTTTTTCTGTTTTCTCCATCGGGGAAAATACGTTTATCCATATCTACCTCCGCAAAATATCCGGCATTGGCATTGTAGGATTTGTATTCAGCTTGCACTTGTTCCTCTGAAAGCTGAAAGTCGTATATTTTCAACTCATCAATTAAGCCGTCCAAAGAATAGGTATCGGCAAATGTATTGCTGCGCACGGGACGGATTGGTCTGCGGTCTTTCCCTTTTCCAATTCGAATATCATGTTCACTTGACACAATGTTTTTCTTTTCAATCTTTTTTTGCCCCAGCTTTTTCCCATCTACAAAAATTGTCATCATACCGGTTGCTTTACCATAGGTGGCCACCAGATGATACCAGGTTCTTCTGTTCAGGATAAAATCAGCCTTTAACACTTGTAATTCGTTACCAATATTTATTTTAAAAGTAGGCTTACCATATCCATCAATGCCCAAAAAGTAACCTTTGTCATTTTCCGTTTTAAGTACTTGCTGAAAATTTTTTCCCGATTTTCCATTCTCCGCATTCAATTCTTCCGGACTGTCGTCGAGCTGCTGAACAATAGGTACATCGCTCCATGGGTAGGCTCCAAGGGCAACCCAACTTTCAACAGTGATGGCTTCACTTACTTTCGGTGCATTCTTAGCTGGTAAAACTATTTCAGAATAGTAGCCGTCGAATTGTAAAGCTGTTCCCGATACCCCATTCCTCCATAAAGCTTTGCTTCCGGCAACTTCGGAAGAATATTTACATAAACTTTCCTGAGTTGTATAATTAGTTCCTTCATCAAACTTCCACCATAATTTAGGAATTCGATTTGTTTCAATAATTGGATTTCCTTTTGCAATTGAGGCAATAGCATGACTCGTGGTTTTTGTCAATTGAACATCCTTTATCCCACTCTTAGTAAGCCGAAAAGTTTGCACTATTGTATTGGCAGGATTCTTCCAATCATCTATTCGAACTGTTCCTTTTCGGATGGTTCTTCTTACTTCTCCATTGAAATTGATAAAGAAATACTCATCTACAAATTTATCGGGAGAAACTCCTTTTTGCGGGTTTCCAGCTTCAAAAACAGGGAGGTAGCGCCAATGAATGACGACTTCTTTTTCCGTATTAGAAATTATTTTGACATGCGAAAACAGGTTTATCCGGTCTGGCATTAAATCAGTTCCATCTCCTTTTTTCGCGATTACCTCTTCTGCATACCATTTGCCTTTGGGCGATTCCAGGTAAGGCAAATAGCTTGATCCCCGCCAAAAACTGAAGGTCATATTGTCTTTCCCCAAGTCAACAACGATATCAGGATGTTCCCCTACCCGGGCATATTTTTCAAAAGACAGATTCGACTGAATTCGTGTATAAAAGGCACCAAATTCGCCTAATTTAAGTTCAGAATTTATTTTTATTTTATTTTCAGCACTTCCGCCTAAACAGAACAAAAAACTTAAAGTAATAAGTGCCAAATAATTTTTCATAATTTCAATCTTTCAGATGTTTAATTTTTAAATATTTCAAATTCAACAACTATGGGTTTATGATCCGATGGATAAACTCCATTCACATTGTAATCTATTTCCTCGTACTTCAGCACTTTCACAGCTCCTTTGTATAGAATCCAGTCGATTTTTTTTAAGTCTTCGAATGAGTTTTTAAGTAAATCAGGATCGTTTGAATTTTTATCGCCAACCAGTACCTTGTAGGGTGCAGTGCCCGGTCGACAATTAAAATCCCCCGTTAGAAATACGGGACGTTCAGCTGTCCATTCACCAAAGCGGTTCAGTTCGTTTATTCTTTCAAGGATCAATTTGGAAGCATTTAACCTTGCCAGTTCCATATCGCGACCATTAATGAAATGTGTGTTAAAAACGTAGAATTCCTGTGTATTTTTCCAGTGTCCCCTGTAATCCAGTGGATGTGGGTTTTCTTCGCCTTCCTTTGGCCGATTAATTATGGCCAGGCGTGCCCAGGTAGCCATACGCGGATTGACTTCCGGTCCGCTGCCGATTATTTCGGGAGTCTCCGAAAGCTGAAAGCTTTGCATCTCACGCAAACGAAACTTGTCGCGCCTGAAGAAAATAGCCATGTGTTCATCATCGTCGCCTCCTTTTCTTCCTTCTCCGATAACAACGTAATCTGGTAGATGATCCGCTAAATAGTCAATTTGTTCCTTCAACCCTTCCTGCGTTCCAATGATATCAGGATTGTATTTTCGGATCATGTCTATCTGCATTTCACGCCTTTCTTCCCAGGATGGTTTAAAATCAGGACTTGCATACTTTAAATTATAAGTCATCATTTTCAAAGTATTACCGGTATCCTTTTTACTATTACCGGTTTGTCCTTTAACCAGCTGACTTAAACAAATCGAACAAAAGAGAATCAGACTTAATAAGATAAAGCGTTTTTTCATTGGTGTATTTTGTATCATTTTCTATTTAATTATTTGATTTGGTTAATCGTGATTTCCCTTGGCGATGATCCAAGGCACCGGCATTTGAATTGCATCAATTGCTTTCATCGCATTCGAAGCCATTTGAGTGCCTTTTCTTCTGAACCAGCCAAACCTTCTGATAAATCACCTAATTGTACAATGGTTTTTACAGGCGATTTGCTGGACTTGACTTTTCTTTTGAGAATTGCCATAAAATCGTTCCAGTTCTCGCTGGTATATTTTGTATATTCTTCGGTCACCTGTCTTAAATCTCCTGGCTTGGTACTGAGCCAACCCATGTCATGATCCTGTAATACATCATAATGGAGATCGCCAAGCACTATAAAACTGCTTTTTTGGGCAACAGTTGTGTTACTGATTAGGCTGAAACAGAAGATGAAAAACAGTACAATTTTCATAGTTTACTCATTTAAACAGTTCAATGAAATTGAATTGAATCCGGAAGATCTTTCAGCCCAAAATACTCGTGTTCAATTCTATCGCTATATACCTTTACTATTCTCATACCAGATGGAGCTTTTCCCAATGGTTTTCCCAAGGCACTTGTAGTCACCAATTGCATATTTCCGTAAGTTGAAAGGCTGTTGTTGTGGTAATGGCCTGAAAAGACAGCATTAACCTTATTGTCATTAAATAAATTGAGGTACTTCTCGCGGTAACCGAGATCAATGTTTGAGTAGGCTGTTGGTTCATCAACAGTTTTGTTGAAAAACGGATAATGACAGAACAAAATAATGTGTACTGCTTCCTGACTTTTTCTAAGTCTTTTTGTTAGCCAATTGTACTGTTTTTGTTCTGGTTTCACCAGTTTGTTTTTGATTAAACTCGAGTTAAATCCGATAAATGAAGAACCCTTATGTTTGAATGAAAACTGATCCCTTCCGAGGTTTTTTTTATATTCTTTTATGCTTTTCTCATCAGGAGTTTGTCCAAGATCATGATTCCCTGGTGTAAAGTAAACCGGAATTTTTGGATTTATTTTCGCAGTAATCCGTTTAAATTCTTTGATCTGGAAAAGCGATTTTGAATCGTTCACTAAATCACCTGTAATTACCACAAAATCAGGTTTTAAATCATTTATCTTAACTACAGCCTTTTCGTATAAGATGGTTTCCTTTTCAAAACTCGCATTACTATCAAACATGCCAAACTGAGGGTCGGTAATCTGAATAAAAAACCACGGGGCTTTTGGATTTTCCTTTTGCGCTATTGCAGTTCCTGCAATAATAAAAATCATTGCCAGACTGATAATTGTTCTTTTTCTTAGTTCCTGTAAGAGCATATTTTTAAATTTTTAAATTCTACTGAATCACGGGGATTTTCCCATCCTTTCCCCACTCTTTATTGGGTAGTTCTCCTAAAATTAGTTCGAGAGTTCCTCCATCCATTATTTGTTGATGTGTAATAAATGGACTGTTAATCTCCTTCCCGCTAATAAATGCTTTTTGAATGTATTTTTTTGTTCGGCTGGATCCCTTGGCAAGAATTGTAAAGGTTTTACCATTGTTGAGTTTGATAGTCGTTTCTTCAAATACAGGACTGGTGATGTTATAAAATGGCAGGCCTGGCGTGACAGGATACAAGCCCATGGAGGTAAACACGACAAATGCGGTCATCCCGCCACCATCTTCATCTCCGGGTATTCCGAAAATATTGTCTTTATACCAAACGTCCAGCAAAAATCGGGTACGTTTTTGTGTTTTCCAGGGAGCTCCAAAATAGTTGTACAAATATGGAATGTGGAAAGAAGGTTCGTTCCCCATCGAAAATTGTCCAACCATTCCGGTTGAATTTGATCCATCGACATAAAACTCATTTTTTTTCATGCCAAGCGGCTCTCTAAAAAGTTGGTCTAATCGTTCTTCCGCAGCTTTTTTACCTCCCAGCAATTGGGTCAATCCGGGAATATCCTGCTGAACATCCCAGGCATAAGTCCAGCCATTGTTTTCATCGTAATATTCGCGATAACCTTTTCCACCAGCTGATCTTGGGTCAATATCGATCCATGTTCCTTTATCATCTTTGGGCATAAATAATCGATGTTTTGGATTCCACAGGTTTTTATAGTCCAATCCCTTGTCTGCAAACAATTTATAATCTTCTTTCTTACCCAGCACCTTTGAAAACTCGGATAGTGTCCAAAAATCATAACTAATTCCTAAAGTTACCGGAACCGCCTGGCGCTTTTCAAAATCATCCATTTGAGGTTCAGTTTCTTTTTCTCCACGATGAAGACCCGGAAAATACCCTTTCTCATGATAGAAATTATCGATAGGACGGCTTGGTGTTCCCTGGCGCCATGGAATAAAAGTCCCTTTCATCAGGTTTTTCTTAATTCCTTCGTAGGCTTTTTCAACGTTGTAATCTTTTAATCCTTTCCGGTATCCATCAATAAAAATGGCCGATGAGTGATAGGAATTCATACACATGTGGTTGCCAAATACCTGCGGAAAAGTTGGCATCCAGCCACTCTGCTCATACATTAAGGTGTAAGAATTCAATATGTCGTTTTCCATCTGAGGATTGAGAATGGTTCGTAAAGGATGCTGTGCACGGTAAGTGTCCCAAATCCAATCGTCAACGAAGAAAGGGCGGTTACTTTCGTGAACTTTGCCGTCGTATCCGCTGAAATATTTTCCTCCTTCATTGATGTCGACCATACGCTCTTTCGTGCGGTATAATGAAGTGTAAAAAGTTCTTCTCTGTGCTTCCGTGCCACCTTTTACCTGAATCTGGTTGATCACCTTTTCCCAGGCTTTCTTTCCAGATGAAGTCAAATCGTCAAAACCGATGTTTGTTAATTCTTTACCAAAATTGATTTTTGCCTGATCCGGACTGATATAGGAAACCGCATATCTGACCAATATCGACGATGGTGAAGCTTTCGAAAAAGAAATAGCGAATTTCTCTTTTTCAATTTTTGTTGCAGCATTCTTAATCAGCTTGTTATCCTTGTCACACAGTTCACCATAAATATATGCTGTAACTACCATTTTTACAGGGTTTAAGCCTCTTGTGGTTTCGCTTACCTTCTCTTCAAAAGTGAATGTTCCTTTCTTATCGAAGGTGCTTCTCATTTCACCGCTTCCCTTAATCAGCAAATTCTTTTTATCAGCATCCGGAAAGTCAATTTTGTAGATTGCACATTTTTCTCCGGGAGAAAAACTAACCCTTATATCATCGTCAATTAAATAAGTAGAATACAACCAGGGATGCACCACTTCCAGATCGTGGTCAATATTCATTTTGTGACTCCACGATGATTTTGTGATTTCCCCAACACTCACTTTCATTTGAAGAATGCCTGCTTGCCGGTGTGAAGTCACTTGTAAAGGGAAAGCTTCCACCTGATCGGAGATGTAATCCTGTTTAACAGGGAACATCCGGATCATTTGATTTGGCAAATGCATGGTTGGATATGTCGGGACCAAAAATGGCGCAACATTCCCAATGGTTGGGTCAATGTATTTGGTGAAATCTTCTTGTGAAAAGGAATTAAATACTGAACAAACAGAAAGAATTACAGCGACCAGTGATTTTCTAAAAATTCGATACATATTGAATATTGTTGACTTAATATTAACTTTTGCAAAAGAAGCACGCGACAATTACTTCTTCTTCCTTTCCCAATGAAATGAATCTCCTTCAACAACAAGCTTTAGCTCATTTTTCGAAGTAACTTCAGGCGCAAATACTTTAGGAGCTGATTTTTTCATCTCCTGCATAACTGGTCTGTATTTTTCATCCGCTGCCAAATTGCACCATTCGTTGGGGTCTTTCTTCACATTGTATAACTCTTCACCGCCATCGAAGTACCGGATATACCGCCAATTGGTATTTATGATCGCATAGCTTCCCTTTTCATTACTTGGAAGAAAGACATTCCTGTCTTTTGAACCGGAGGGTTTTTTCAACGCTGATACCAGAGATACACCTTCAAGGTTGTTAACCTTCGGAAGATTGCAGAGTTCAATGAAAGTAGGATACATATCGATAAGACTAACCGATGTATTTACTTTTGCATTTTTAGGAATCCCTTTGCCAGCCCAGATAAACGGAACATGCGAAGTTCGTTGCCAGAGTGTATGTTTGCCCCAGTGCATTTTTTCTCCATGATGAAATCCCTGGTCGCTCCAAAAGACAATAATCGTATTGTCTTTATCCGGACTCGTATCCAATGCATCCAAAACTCGTCCAAGCATAGCATCCGCAAATGAAATAGAAGCAAGGTAACCTCGGACTGCATCCTTTAAAATTCCTAACTCTTCAAGTTCCTTGTGTTGTTTCGACCGGTTCACCATCTTTTTACGGATTCCTTCCGGAAGATCGTTCAGGTCATCAGCCTTATATGGAGGAAGCTTGATTGAATCCAGATTATACATATCAAAATATTTTTGGGGCGCATAGTTTGGATAGTGGGGCGAATACAATCCAAGGGCAAGGAAGAACGGTTTGTCGTGCTTTTTCTGAAGGACACTGCAAGCCCAATTCGTACGTATGGCATCCACCATATCGTCTTCCTTATCATTCGCTATTGGCCCCCATTCAAGATGCAATGCAGATCCATCACCTTTTCTCCCGGGTTTGGTGTAATAAGGACTATAAGGAAATGGATTCGGACGTGGAGCATCCTTCATGTAGTAACTATTCATTTCCCAGCCCATGTCTTTTTCCTCCTGGCTGCGCGAGAAGTACTTATCCCAGCCTCTTTGATCAAGAAATCCGCTCCGGTGATGGTAGATTTTACCGGCACCATAGGTATTGTATCCACCTTGTTTAAAGGCCATTTGCAGTGTAACCAAATCCGGATGATCGTATTGAAAAGGATCTTCTCCATAACAACCGGTAGTTGATGCATTTAATCCAGTCATGATAGCCGCGCGGGATGGAGCGCAGAAAACGCCGGGTGACTGGGCATAGGTAAAAACAACACCCCGTTTAGCCAAACGATCCATATTCGGTGTTTTGGCCTGTCTGTATCCAAGGGGAGATACCCAGTCGTTAAGGTCATCCATGGCAAAAAAGATCACATTGGGTTGGTTTGCTGATTTGTTGCTTTTTTCGCCTCCGCCCTCTTTTGCCTGTAAAATATTTCCAGCTGATCCTAAAATTGAAATCATACCTGGAATCAACAGTAATTTTCTTATTGGCTTCATCTATTTAAATCTTTTCGTAAAGTCTTCATCACGGTGTAAGTCTTCAAAAGGCGTTTGAAGTGGTATTGCAAACCCTTCATCGCCAACACTCATTGCAACAATGCGAACGAAACGTGAATTTGGCAGGGCGATGTTTGTAGCGCCTTCAGGTATTTCGAGCCGGTACGAAAACAGGTAACTGTATTCATAAAGTGCATCGCCAGTAGGCCTGTGATGGTGCGAAACTGCCCATGCTAGTCGCTGATTGCGGATAAATGCCGGATGAATTGTTTTCAGTTTGTTGCGCATTGAATAAGATAATTCGGCAACATATCCCTCGAATTCGCGGTTATCCCATAAGCCCATATAGCCTGTCCAGCCACCGATGGTTAATGGATATTCCTTCTCACCAGCTTTAAAGATTACATCGGAATCGACATCTGCTGCAGCTAAAATATGTACTACTTTTGTGCCTTCAGGTAAAGCAATACTTTGTCCGTTACATGCTACCGCATTATTTTCTCCCTCCTTACGTGAACCAATATCAAACAAAACGTTACCAAGATGAACTGTATCACCGATCATTTCAGCCGGATAAGTTCCCCCCTTACCATCGAGACTACCCCGATAACCTTCATTTCTTGGTGTTCGATCTACGTATCCATCTTCGCGGTTGTTGTTATAACTAAAAATATCAGTATCGTATTTAAGTTTTAAGGGTTTAGTTACAGCAGGCATTGCATCAGCTTCGGACAGCTTTAAAAGAATAGTTTTTAATTCGTAGGATGTTAAGTTTAAGGTTAACGCTCCTTTTTTTGTTGAAAGCTTTATATCAAGCGGGCGTTCAACTCCATCAAGTTCTTCAGCTGCAAGAATTGGCACTGAAGCCGAAAGCTTAACACCTTTGCAGTCTTTTCCCGATAATTCCTGTAAACGCACAACAACACCCGAACCATCTTCGGCCATTTTAACAGCCTGTATGTTTACCTGATCATTATTGATATTTAGCAGAGAGAATGAACTTGCCTTCCCTTTATGCTTTGGCACAGCAAAAGCTGCCGGGCACTGCTCAAAACGCATGGCTTCCCAGTGCGATTTGCCCTCGCGCCAGTCGCCTTTATGGCCTGTAACAGAATAAGTAAACTGATGTCGTCCCCAATCCTGCCACCTCTGTTCACTCATAGTACCATCGTCCAGTACTTCCTGTTCACTATCCTTGGTATCCGGCCCATGAATTAAGGTAAGTCTTATCGTATGGTCGTCAACTTTGTCACTCCCGTATTTTGCACCCGTAAGCAGTGAAACTCCATATACACCTGATTTATCAGTTAAGTCGATCCAGGCATGATGAGGCACCTCATATTGTTTTTCGTTTCTATTTCCACGTTTGATGGTTCCCAGATCGAGGTTATAGGTTGCCTCAGGTGCTTCTGCCGTAAAATGGAATGCTGCCTTCAACAGCGTCCCGCGACTTTTCCAAGCTATCAGGTTTTCGGTTTCCACACGGCTTCCATCAGCTCCTGCCGAAAGTCGTATTCGTTGCGTAATTTTTGAACCTTCGTTCTCCCTGATCACTTCAACAGCAACCCTGACAGGCCCATCTTCAACAACTTTCACTGAGACAGGATTCGAGGCTACGCTTCGTGCAGGTTGTTTTATATCTTTCCAGTAGATACGCCATGCCGGTTTGGTATCCGGAAAGTCTTCCCCAAATTCAAGTTGTATAGGTTTTTCAAGCAATTCTTTGTTGATTCTTTTATCGAATATACTTGCTATGTCGCCGTTGGCATCTATGATTACTTTGAAATTACTGTTTTCCAGATAATCTTTTCGAACAACTAATTCTGAATTCTTAATTTGTGTTTTTTCCTGGCTAATTGAATAAACAGCTCCTCCAACAGGGGGGAGATCAGCCAGAAATAAGATTCGTCTTTTGCCATCAAATCCAGTTGTAATTTGCGAAGGAACTTCTTTCCCTTTTGCATCAAACACTGCAAGAGATTCCGCATTTGCCAGTTCTTCAGGAATAAAGGCTTCGACATTATCTTTACGTGAAATGGAAAGCGGATTAAAAACAACTACCGGTACTCCCGGGACATCGGTATTGAGTGACCTTGCCAAAGTACCAATTGCATCTTCATATACCCCGGCAAATCGATTCAGAGCAATAATTCCATCGTTCCAGCCTTGTTCGTAGGCTTTGGGGATGCTGGTTCCGGGCAGGTTATCATGAAACTGATTACGAAGTGCTAATTTCCAGGCATCATTCAGGGAGCCGTAAGGATATTCAGCCCCATTTAAAAGGTGGGCGGCAACAGCTGCGCGCTCACTGGCATCAGCCAACAGTTCAGCATCACGGTTTAATTTTTTTGTATAGGCCTGAGATGAAAGTACTCCGGTTGAATGTTTTATGAGTAAGAGATCCTTATTCCAGGTCGGAAATTTTTCAGCCTGTTCATCTGTTATGGCTCTGAAAATAAGGTCAGCTTGCCCGATAACAACATTAACAGGGCCTTTTGTTTCCTGGGCTTTTTTAAGTGTTTCGAGTGAAACTTTTTGAACTACACCGCCACGGTCGGCATTGTTTTGATCACCTCCGCCAATGTAGAAATAGTCAATCGGAAGGCCGCTGATCGCTCTGTTCTTTTCCAAACGTTCCAGTGTCTCTTTGTCGGTGGAGTATACTTGCTCATGACCTGCAGCATAGTTCCCGGCATTGAGCGCCGCAATTACTGATTTTCCGTCAGGTCCAATCCACCGGCCTACATTGAACGGAATTCCGTTGGCTGATTCCCATGTTAATTTTTGGGTTGAGAATCCGCGAATTCCGCAGTGATTTAAAACAGACGGCAACGAATATGGAAATCCGAAACAGTCGGGAAGCATAAATTCGCGACTCTCTTTTCCGAATTCATTTTTAAAATACTGATAGCCCATGAGAATTTGACGTATCATAGATTCCGTGGACGGAACATTAACATCATTTTCAACCCATGAACTGCCGCTTGGGTACCAACGGCCTGCTGCAACCCATTCTTTAAGTTCTGCATATTTTTCAGGATAATACTCCCGCATCATTTGATAGCGACTTGCTCCCGACCAGTTAAATACATAACCCGGATACTCCTTAAACGCATTAAAGTTATCATCCAGGGTGTTTTTCAAAAAATCACGGATTACCTGTGGGTAAGACCAACGCCACATGTCGTCGAGATGCGTGTAGGGCACTGCAAACAAGGTTGGCCGGGTAATGTCAATTGACTTCGGATCAATTGATGCTACATTTGTTTTGGCAACATCTGACTGTCCTAACGTTATCGAAGCATAAAGGAGTAAATTAAAAGTAATCAGCAATATAATTCGATGTGTTTTAAAATAATTGAGCCGTGAAATCATCGCATTTTGTGTTTTAGTAATTTCTAAATTTAGTTAACTATTACGAAAGAAATTTATTTAGTTGTCTGTAACTCTTTTATTTTCAGATTACGGAAATGTATAATACTTCCATGATCTTGCAACAAAATATGACCTTTGGGATTAACACCGAAATTTGGAATATCCTTAAATTTACTAGCAGCAATTTTAGCTTTAAAGTCATCACTATTGCGGCTGTATTCCAGAATCAATTTTCCGTTTAACCAATGTTCAATCTTAGAAACTTTGCAAACAATCATACTTTCGTTCCACAAACCAAGTGGCGAAGGTTGTTTTGTTTCGACAGCCGGGAAAATCTCATACAAAGAACCAAGCGTATGATAATCAAAAGGTTTCATTTTGCCCTGAAGCATCCACTGATGAAAATTATCATCGAGCAATTGATATTCCAACCCAAAACCATAACCTTTATTGCTTCCAAGTCCTTCCTGAACGAAATATTTCACACCACTGTTTCCACCTTTGGTTTCCATTCGCCATTGCCATTTCAAGGTAAATTCGCTGTATTGTTTTTTGGTAATAATATCGCCACCATTGCCCGATTCGGCACCACCATACGAAAAAGCAATTAAATCGCCGTTTTCAATTTTCCAGCCTGATGTTGGAAATGATGAGGTATTAATTCCACGCCATAAATCAGTATTTTCCTCATTAAACAAAAGTTTCCAACCTTCTTTCTTTTCCTCTTTTGAAAGTAAATTGACAGGTGTGGAAAATCGTTCTTTGAATGATTTAATTGCTTCACCTGATTGCTTCAAGTATTCTTCTGGCTTTCCTTTTAGTTTAAAACACTGAATACCAATTGGTCCATCGTATCCTTTTTCAGCTAAATATTCAACAATCCGGTAAACATCTAGAGTACCTTTTCCAACTGGTTGTATCAAACGCTCCCAACCTGATTTTTTAAATAGTTGAATTGTCTCGCCATCGTCGGCACCCGAAATAGAAACGGCAAATAAATTTGGAAGTACTAAGTCTAAAACCTTATTTAAGTTTGAAACTGAATCGGTACTTAAGAAGTGACATAAATTAAAAACTGTACCAAAATTGCTGCGATTTACTTTTTTGGCTATGCGATAGGAATCTTCAACCTTTTCGGCAAGAAGACTGATATGTGGATAAACCGCCAGACGAACACCGTAAGGTTTCGCAAAATCGGCTAATTCCTGCAAAACAGGAACGATAATACTATCAGCCGCTTCATCGGAAGGTTTGAACGTTTTTGAATATAATACAAACTCAATAATAACATTCTTACCTTTTAGTTTTGGAATAATCTGTTTCCATTCCTGTTGATAGTAATCCTTAGTATCCAGGTCAAATTTGGAATAATTTGTAATCATTTTTAACCCTTGGGTTTGAAAAGTATCTATCGCTTGCAAAAAGCCTCGTGGTTCTTTATACTCCATTCCATCGAATCCAATCTTTTTAACCATTAAAGCCTGATTTTTGCAAGTCAAAAAGGGTAAATCTTTGCCATTCAAAGAATTATTAAACAAAACGATGGGATTTTTTAAGGTTCTCTTTATTTGACCAATGGCAGTAAAGCTAAAAATTACCAAAATAAGGGAAACAAGAATCGTTATTTTTCTCATACAATTATCAATTTTCGAAATTTAATACATGCTAATATTCAGAAACCTGGTCTGTGTTAAGCGACCAATACATTAATACTTTCCATACGTTTGTAACGTATCCCACATCGCCCAGAAATTTTCAGGTGACACATCGTCCTGAATATTATGTACTGGAGCAAATACAAAACCGCCTCCCGGTGCAAGAATATCAATAATACGTTTCACTTCATCGGCAACCTGCTGCGGGCTACCATTGTTTAGGGTGGATTGAGTATCAACACCGCCACCCCAAAAAGTGAGTTCTTTGCCAAATTCACGTTTTAATTTAACCAAGTCCATACCGGCTGCCGTAAATTGAACAGGATTTAGAATGTCTAAACCTGCATCAATTAAATCAGGGATAAGTTCATAGATAGCTCCACAACTGTGCAGAAAGGTTTTTACACCGGGAAGTCGTTTTTTTACATGAGTAAATATAGTTTTTAAACGTGGAATTATGATTTGTCTGAGTTGGTCAGGATCAATTAGAGTGGATGTTTGTGAACCAAGATCGTCAGCTTCCGAAATGACCTGAATTTTATGCTCGTTCCTGGTTTCAATAGCCCAATCAATGACGATATCCCAGTAACGAATTTTATCTTCAACAATTAAATCAAGTAAAGCTTCTACGCCTTGTGGATCGAGATATAAATCGAGAAACCAATTTTCGTAACCCCGTATGCGAAGACTATTTTCGGTTAATCCGGCTGTATTTCTGTCAGCAATTCCACAAAAATCGTTTACCTGACCAATTTGCTCATTTAATTTCTCATAAACAAGTTTTCTATATACATCCCAATCAAGTCGTGGGAGTAAATTAATTGAGTCAGAGAGCGATTCAACTTTTTCTAAAGGTGAAGAAATCAAATGGTAATACAAGTCAGTACCTTCGTTAAATCGCCAGTCGCAACCATAAAAATCAGTTACTTCAATAGTATTTTCGTTTACTCTTCTATTATTTTAAAAATTGGGAATGCGCTGAGCACCAATTCTTCGGGTATCCGATTTTAAATATCTGAGATTTTCTTCCGAAGGAATTACAATTTGCTGTATGGGGTCAATATCATCGTTCCCAATTGCTACAGAAAGACCACGATGCTCCATGGCTCGTAGGTACGCATTTCTGGTTATTGCAGTAACAGTAGTACCGCTTAAATCGTAAGGAATTCTGTCAGGTTCATTGTGACTGAGTGCTGTTAGAATTCTATTTCTACTATTCATAGGTTCAATATTTTTTATTTAAACGGTAAAAATCATATATCAATTGCTTTAATTTTTGGCACCAATAATTGTATGATAAACAGCGCAATTAAGTATCCAAAACCAGCAATGGCAAAAGGAATATCATATCCATCAATTCCAATATTCTGGAGCAATTTTCCAACCGAAAAGGCTACAATAGCACCACCCATAGCTCCTGCAAAGCCTCCAAATCCAGCCACAGAACCAGTTGCTTTTTTTGGGAAAATATCGGACATCAAACTGAAAACATTTGCCGACCAACCACAATGTCCTCCTGCGGCAAGCGCAATAAGACCAACCGCCAACCATACATTGCTAACATGAGGAACCAAAATCACTGGAACTGCAAATAATGCGCATATCAATAATCCCAATTTCCTACCTTTATTTAAGCTTGATCCTTTTTTAATAAATTGGGACGACAGCCAACCCAAGAAAATACCTAATCCCCAAGACGCCAAATAAATGATAAAGAATGGCAATCCAATATCTTTTAGGTTTACACCAAATTTCTCGTTCAAAAACTTAGCGCCCCAGAAAAGATAAAACCACCAAATAGGGTCACCCATAAATTTGGCTACCGCAATAGCCCAAGTACCACGATGTGGTAAAATTTCTTTCCAACCTACTTTGTTTGTATTAAGTTCTTGTTCCTCAACGGGATTAATATATTCGAGTTCTTCCTGCGAGACATTCGAACTTTGTTCGGGACTACGGAAATACCGCAACCATAAAAAAATCCAAAGCATACTGATAGGGAATGTCCACAGAAAACCAACCTTCCAACTGTCGAAACTAACTACTAAAACCGGAATAATTAAGGGCGAAAGTATGGTACCCATATTAGCACCTCCGTTGAAAATCCCCACAGCGAGCGCTCTGTCCTTTTTTGGAAACCACTCTGCAACTGCTTTTATCGCCGAAGGGAAATTGCCTGATTGACCGATAGCCAAGCTAAAACGAGCCACCGCAAAACCAACCCAGGAGCGTGCAAACACATGCGCCAATGTGGAAACACTCCATATAGCAATTGACACTAAGTAGCCTTTGCGTGTGCCAAATTTATCAATGAGTGTGCCCATAACAATAAAGCAAATTCCGTACGATATCATAAATACGGTATTGATATAGCCATATTGTTCTTCGGACCATCCTATACTTTTTTGAAGTTCGGGAGCCAAAATGCCCAAAGCAGAACGATCAATATAAAGTATAGTAGTAGCAATAAAAAGCAGCCCAAGTATTACCCAACGGAAATTGGTTTTAGTCTTCATGTTCCAAAAACAGATTTAAAACTTGAAATATTTTTCCCTGATAGGAACGTTCAACAAAGCAGAAGCGGCATTATTGCCAATGATTTCTTCTTTTTGATAATCCCAAGTTAATTTCGATTCTGTTTTTATAGCAATTAAACCTAACTGACACATCGAAATAGTTCTATGTGCAGTTTCCAGCGGTTCGAGTGATTGTTTTCCGGATTTTACTGATAAACAAAAATCTTCTTTATCTGAAGGCAAATTCTCAATTTTCATTTCATTATCACCAATTTTCGAATCGAGAATAGCTTGCGAACTAGCGGTAAGTTTGTCGGGATATTCAATTTCGACCCATCCATCAGTTCCTTCGAAACGAACGTAAGGACGTTCAATTGTATAGAATAACTCTACACCATTTGTATATTTATATTGTAAGTTGAAGCTATTAAGCGTATTCCACAGACCTTTATCAAAGTTGCCAGTACCTTCAATTGATACCGGTCCCGAATATTCGCTATTATTTCCCCATTGTGCTATTCCCATTAGGTGAGCACCCCAGTTCGAAATCATACCATTACAATACGAATCTATCCGCATCCAACCTGGACGACCGTAAGCTTTTATAGCGTGAACTCTTTTTTCGGTATAAGGCGCTTCCCAAGCTGGCCCCAACCACATATCATAATTCAACTCATCAGGCACAGGCATAGTAAGTTGAGGTGCTAAACTAGACCCATTCAACTCTTTAGGCACACCAACATAAATTTTTTCTATTTTTCCAATTCTGCCATTACGCACCAATTCTACAGCACGCGACATTTTTGGCAACGTTCTGAATTCACTGTCGTTACGAGTTATTACTTTGTGTTGTTTGATTACCTCTACCAATTTTCGACCATGTTCAATGCAGGTTGAAATAGGTTTTTCCAACGAAATATGCTTACCAGCACGGGCTGCCTCAATTGCCATTGGCACATGCCAGTGGTCGGGTAATGCGATCATAACTGCATCAATGCCTTTATTTTCCATTATCTTACGATAATCGTCATACGCTTTGCAGCCGTTAAACGTAGTACCTTTTTGCTTTGAATAATAATCGTTAACCTGTTGTTGTGCTTTTACCAAACGCCAGGAATCAACATCGCAAACAGCCACAATTTGAGCATGTTCAGAACGTAATAATTGAGGTATATTTGGAGATACCATCTGACGTCCACAACCAATCATGGCAATATTAATCCGGTTGGATGGTGATTTTTTCCCAAACACACTTGCAGGTAAAATTTGAGGCATTATGATTGCCCCAGCTGCGAGCATGGAGGCTTTCTTTAAAAAATCTCTTCGAGTTGTTTCCATTTAAATTATATTTTAATGTAGTTTATTATCTTATTTCAAAAACTGAGTTTATTTAAAGAAAATTCTATTTTCTTTCCGGCATATTTTTCGAAAAAGGAATTTCGCCACGCAGCATTTTACCTGCCATACCGGTTAACCACAAATAATGATCGGATGGAACCTCTTTTTCGATAGGGACAAACACACTTTTTCCTACCGGAACATTATGCGCACATTTCATGATTGCCGTTCCTTCATCAATTTCGTCGAACATGGCAACATAGATCATTTCAGCTCCGCTCTCAATGGCTCCGGCAATTTGCTTCCAGTAAAATTCACCCTTGTTTCTTGGAATTTTGTCCGATTTGTCACCTTTCATGTTGTGCCACGAAAAGCCCGGAAACACAGTCGGTGCGTATGATTTCCCATTTTCTTTGCACCATTTTACATCATCAATAATATTCTCCTGACGGTAAGCTTCGTAATTTCCCTCGTTATAACGCCCTACAAACCAGGGATGAACCACATCGGCCTGCTTCAGAACTTCAAGTAGCCGTGGATCGCCTTTTGTATCAGCACCTAATGTTCTCCAGCGCGACGGGATTCCCAAATGAATGGCACAACCGCCATAGATTGGATCGTTTTTGAAAAAATCCATGATGTCAAATATTTCAGGAATATGACCAGATTCCCTTGTTCCGGCGCTAATACCCCAAAAAGCGACCAACGGCTTGTTATTGTGGAAAAGGTAAGTGGTTTTATCTCCCTGATTTGTAAGCTTTAGATCGTCGACTAGGTGTTTCCAATCCTCTATCACCAGTTTGTATTTGCTGTCGTCCATACTGCCAATATCGTACATCAGGCAAATAGCGACGCCATATTTATTGGCAGCTTTTATAGCCGAAGCCAGAACTTTGTCGTTATGATTTAGTCTTTCCTTGCTTGTAAGAACAGAGAAGAACCGTTGCATAAACACACCATCAATTCCGTAATGTTTCATCCATTTAAAATGCAAATCAACAGTACTTTCTTCGTAAGAGCTAAAAACATAGGCAGGCGAACCATCCGCGAACTTAAACGGTGTTTTGTATTTCACCTTGTACTCGTCCATTTCAGGCCAGTTATCGAATTTACAACTTCCGTCTTCGAATTTGTTATTCAAAGCGTAGTGGGTCCAACCCCTTTCGGCACCGTCGCCCTCACAATTAAACCACCCCTGATAACCAGCCATAACAAGCCCTTTATAACTCATGTACTTGCTTTTTTCAGCATGTTTATTTTGAGCTGATATTTGATTATAGATGAATATAATAAATAGAACTGTCAATAGGGCTTTGTTCTTCATTATCAATGCGAATTAAGATTTAAAAAAATGATAAAATGTAATTTATTAACAGTTTAATTATTAGTGATATACAATATTGGTTCTTAGTGGTTCTTTGTGCCTTTGAGTCTTTGTGGCATTTCTTTTTTTTGCCACTAAGGCACTAAGACACTAAGCCTCACAAAGTTTAATTGAATATAAATATTTTAACCCTTAATCTTATATTAAGATTTGTTTTACGGAATAAAAGTAATGGAGCGCTTATAATTTCACATTAATAATTGATAATAACAATTGTTATACAGGAGGATAGCACAATAAAACCTTCGTGGGTTTTGTCGTTCTCCAGGTGATTGTTTCAATGGCAGCAGGGAAAAATATTTCATCGCCCTGAAAGAACTTATATTCGTTACCATCACATGTTACAGTAACTTCACCGGAGTAGATTACCCCCACAAAGAAAGAACCATTGCCTTTCATAATATATTCACCATTTAAATCGAGTTCGCTCAGGCCAAAGCAATCGGTGTGCTTTCTGTTGAATATGGTTTTGTGGGTGTAAGAAGCTGAAGATTCAATTGTTTGAGGCGTAATTTTCCATCTTTTTGTCGCTTCTTCAAATGAGCAGCAATCGTAATGGAAACATTTTAACATGTTTTCCTCACCAACGCCCTGATGAATTAAATCATCGCTGATAGCCAGACCTCCGGGTGTAATTTTTTCTACCCGCATCGTATAATCAGTCGGTTCCTGCACTTCCATCAAAAAACAGCCACTGCCAATCGCATGAGGAACACCACCGTAAATAATAAACGCATCACCTGGCTGCACGTCAAATCGGTGAAGACAATCTAACATGCCTTTTATATCTTGTTTTTCGAAAAGCTCACGCCAGATTTCGGGAGTAACACCTTCCCTGAATCCAAGGTATATGCAACTTTTTTCTCCGTCAATTTCACGACCACCTAATATGTACCACGATTCGGTTTTACCATATTCAGAATTGAACATCGTGCGTGCATATTCCTTATCCGGATGTACCTGAATGGTCAGCCTTTCTTTTGAGTCAAGCATTTTGATTAACACACCCGTTGTACCGAATTTCTCAGCGACCGTTTTACCCAAAAAAAGGTTGAGATTGGCAGCAATCAATTCATTCAGCGCAATCACGTCCAAGGGGGTCTCTACATAGGATAATCCTTCTTTTTCAGGACGATTTTTGCCACGGGCAGTTATCGTTGACATGATCCATTCTTCAGGCAGACTTCCATCTATTGCTTCCTGAGCCTTTTTCCATTTGTCAATTAATGCTCCTCCATTATAGGTGCGCCAAACACGGTTCGGCAATTGTTTTAGTGGTATACGGGCAAATTTTTCTAATTCGTTTTTATCCATGATTTGAAATTATTTCATTATTTTTAGGTGCAAAAATAAATACCGAAAGAACTGACAACGGGATTAATAGTCCCCCCATGATAAAGAATGGTATCCAGTTTCCACCTCGTGTAAGCATGGGAACCAGATAAGTTGACAGAATAATACCAAGAATTGCCGAAGCTCCACCCAATCCGGCTAACGACCCTACAGTTTTACCGGAATGGAAGTCGCTTGGTAATGTTTGAATATTGGTTATGGCAAATTGAAATCCTCCAAGAATAAACATTAACATGATAGATGCAGAAAGACCAGTCAGGGCAAAAGCAGCGCCAATCATACCAGGTAAAATAATTGCACTTCCTATTGCAATTGTTATCTTTCTGGCTTTTATCGCATTACAGCCTTTACTAATAAGCCTTCCTGCCCACCAACCACCAAGTAAACTTCCAAAAGCAGCACCCACAAACGGAATCCAGGCTACAGCCGCCACTTCCTCAAGATTCAATTTGTAAACTTCCTGCAAATAAATGGGTAGCCAGGTCATAAACATCCACCATATCGGATCAAGGAAAAAGCGACTGGCAATAACCGAATAGCTGTGCTTGTCTTTAAGTAGTTGTTTGACGCTTAATGTCTTGGTATCTATTTTATCTACTTCTCCTTGTCCCTTCAGAATATAATCTTTTTCATTTTGAGTGACCCATGGATGGGTTTTAGGTCCAGATTTATTCACAATATACCATAGCGGAATCCAAACAAGGCATAAGACACCTAAAACAATAAAAGTGTGACGCCATCCCAGGGACAAAAAGAGCAATGGAATAATAATTGGCACCAATATATTACCAATTGAAGAGGCCGCACCAAAAAAACCCTGCGCAATGGCTCTTTCTTTAATTGGAAACCACTCAGCATTTGACTTTGTTGTTCCTGGCCATGGCCCAGCTTCCCCAAGACCAAGTAATACCCTGAAAAATGCGAGTAGCCGAACACCACCAACGAGGGAAGTTAGTGAAATTGCTCCTCCCCAAATGAGAGCTGAAATACTAAATCCGTTTCGTGTGCCAACTTTATCGTACATTACACCTGACAATAATTGACTTACGCCATAAGCAAGCATAAAAACGATATTTATCCATGCAAATACTTCTTTTGATTTTTGTTGTCTTTCCTCCGGAGCCATGTCATCACTTATAATATGCAGCTCCGAAGCAATACCAGGTTGCACAACCATGCCCATGGTTTTATCTTTCCCGTCTTGCCACATGTAGTTTAATGTTCCTCTGTCAAGTATATTAATTACTGTAACAAGTACGATCAAACTTAAAATCACCCAACGCATTCCTTTTATTTTCATAAGTGTTCCTTAATTATTTTCTGATTAATTCCCTTGCTTCAATTCCTTTAACAAGTGGGTAGTTTACATCTTTTAAATATCCGACTAATTTGGTGCGCAAACTTTCTGCGGTCTCATTGTATTTAAATCGTTCAGGATTGGTGCCCAAAAGATTATTCATTTCAAACGGGTCGTTCTTCAAATCGAAAAGTGCTTCAATATTTTTGCCTCCTGTTCGATGTGTGGTCATTAATTTCCAATTTTCTGTCCGGATCATGATTGACGGGACATTGCCATTTTTCCACTGCCATTCTGAAACCGCAAAATCGTATTTTGGAGATGCTGTTCCTTCCAAAACGCCTTTAAGTGAATAACCATCAGTTGCGATTGATTTTACTCCGGCATAATCGAGAATTGTCGGGAAAATATTGAGTACAGAAACCGGAGTTGAAATGGTTTGACCTGCTTTAATCTTCCCTGGGTAACGAATTAAAAACGGCACGCGAACCGATTCTTCATAAAAACAAAATTTTCCGCGCATTCCATGGGCTCCCAGCATTTCGCCATGGTCGGAGACAAACACCACCAAAGTATTTTCTGCCAACTTTAACTCTTCCAGTTTATTCAATATTTTTCCAACCCAATCATCAATTTCAGTAACAAATGCATAGTAATTTGCTGTCATGTACTGAACTTTATCCTTTTCGTTATAAGGCAAATCAATTCTGCCTGGATTGTATGGTGAATTCTCCCTCCGGTCTTCAATTGAAACAGGAGTTAGCATGTCCTTTGCCTTATACAATGAAGCGTAAGGTTCGGAAGGCGTAATGGGTACATGCGGACAGTGAAATGAGCAAGTCAGTATAAATTGTTCATTTTTCAAACGTTCCAAAGCAGAAATTGCTTGCTTGCCCTGTACTGCAGTAATTGTAAAATCGGCTCGCAAATCAAGCACGCCATGAACATCAGCCTGACTCAATTTCCGTTTTTGTTCATCTTCAGGTATTATTCCTGTTGGCAGATATTTATAATACCGGTCGGTTGGATCAAGTTTGTATGGAACGGTGCCACCATAGAACGAAGTTTCGTACATTTCGCCAGACTTTAAGGGTCTTTTTTTGAAATTTTCCTGAATATATTTCACGTAAATAGGTTCCCAATGAACAATAGGATCAGTGCCGGTCATTCCTTTTACAGGAGGATTCATATAAACTCCTGCCATGTGTTCAGGTGAATGGAATTTTCCATAAACTTCGGTGGCATATCCTCTTTTTGCGAGAATTTCATCGAAAGTGGGATAATAACAATCACCAGTTTTAACATCCCCATTTTCCCTTATGGTTGTTGTTTCCGTTAATCGTCCGGTTAAAATGGAGGTACGGGCAGGTACGCAAACCGGGCAAGGGGTAATGGCCTGACTAAAATTAACCCCTTCACGTGTCAGTCTGTCCAGATTTGGCGTTTTGATCATTTTATTTCCTGCATAACCAACTGCATTCCAGGCTTGCTGATCGGTCATTATAATCAGGATATTTGGTTTTTCTTCCACCTGTCCAAAAGACAGATAAGATGAGCAAAAAACAAAACCGCTCAATATGGCGACGGATTTATTAAAACAGGGGACGATCTTATTCATTTTCGTTTTTATCTTGCAGTGATATTTTCACTAAGAAAGGTTTTGACCATTAATTTTCAATTAATAAAAAGCTAATAAGATTAATGAATCCTTAGTCAGGCCAATAAAATCACAAATTGCATGTTACTATACGCTCAAAACCTTATATTTTCAAATCCGCAGTAAGGGACAGGAATTTCATTTGTTGTAAGTGATAGTCCTTCTGCTGAAGCCTATTCCGAAACAGCAAAAAGGGGGCAATTGGATTGCCGTTATATTCCATCGGGCAAGTATGGTTATTTCAAGGTTGATGATGCATTGATTTTGCCGACTGATTCAAAACTAATTCTCGATATCACCTATTTTGACAATGGAAACGATAATTTCTCCTTTTAATATATCTGGCACACAATTGTCTGGCTTTGGTCTAAACAATAATGAAGTGCCAACAAATCTGAGGAAAGGGATATATCTTGTTAAGGTTATAAATAAATCAGAAGTTTACAACCCAAAAAAATCTTTCTTTAAGAGGCTGCGATATGAATGATCAATATGGCAACTAAAGGTTAACACTTTACTAATTCATTAAATGACCTTTTATATTCCTCATTGTATAAGAGTTGATATTCCTTGATGAATTTTTCGTAAGTCAATTTTGCAATGCTATGCTTTCCTAAGCAATACTCAGCTTTACATTTTAAAATCATCGCTTCTTCATTACTCCGGTCGAAATTAAAAATACAATCCGCCAATTGAACGAAGAATTCAGCATCAGTTTTTAAATCACATTTTTCAGCAAAAACCACCAGTGTATCAACAATTTTATCGGAAACATCTGATTTAAAATCATCCAACCATTCATAGTTGGAGTTCATTAAAAAGGCTCCCTTCTCTGTGATTTCTAATAATCTGCTGACATTTTGTTTGGAGAGATTTGATTTAGAACTTGTAATCTGTAAAAATTCAGCATAATCACATTTAACGTCCTTGTTATTGTATACAATTTTCCAATACCCTGTATTTTTTGTCAATTCAATCGCTCCAATTTCTGCTAGCAGAACTTTTAGTTTGGCAATATTTACAGCCCTGTTGTTTCGTGCACTTGATTCAGATTTATCAAACCACAGATATTCCGATAATTTTTCTGAGGATATTCCTTTGTTATTCTTGTGCGTATGTAATAATATAAGCAGAAAGAGCTCTTTTATAAGCGGCGAAAATTTATTGGTGATGTCATCTTTGTTCATGTTAAATACCTGAAAACCACCAAAATTAACTATCTGATATTTTGGTTTAACATTTTGTAATATAGAAACAGATTTTTCAAATTCTTTTTCAATAGCAAGTTCATTTGCTCCAATCGGATCGGAGGTCGTTCTTTTAGACCTTCTTTTTCGAACATAATACCAGAGCAAAGAACCTGACAAAACAACAAATGCAATGGCATAATATAAAAACAATAAGTTCTTATTTGCGCCAATTTTAGAAGGGGCGATGATGGATTTATTGGGTGGGTAATCAATCGAATATATACCAATTTTCGTTGTCAAAGAATCAGTTGCATATGAAGTAAAAGCAAAGAGTTTCCTTTGTTTAGGGAAATAAAACAGACCTGCATTCGATTTTATATCTTGAAACTTAAAAGGGATCGTATTTCCGACAAGATTAACGTTAGGATTGTCAATATTTCCCTTAATCAGCTGCAACGTTCCTTCAAACTTTATTTTTTCAAATACCAAGGCGTAAAAATCCCGATTCTTCTGATCAATCCACATGTTGTTGACTACACACATATCATCAATCAATCGAGGTATTTCAAATTTTTTGAATAATGATTGATCTCTAATGGAATATCCCAATAAATCGAAATAACTATGTGGATTAACCATCTGGCTTCCTGACAAACTACCATAACCACCTAAAAGATAAAGCGTATCATTCAAAGAACCAAGACCTGCCAAATATCTGGGAGGGAAAATTTTTTCGTTTGATGGTAATACCTGCCAGGCATTTCTTGTTAAATCAATCTTTATGATATCATTATTGTATGTATGCTGGCCATAACCACCAAATATATAGATTGAATTCTCAGCAGGATTAAAATAATTGTTGTGATGCCTGGACTTTGTTTCTGATTTAGTCGAAATGCCAATTTCACTCCATTCGCCCGTTAAGATATCCAGGCAAAAAATTAGTTTTCCATCTAACTCGTAACAGTATATTTTTTTATCCAGACTATTATATATCGCTTTATAATCAGTGGTTAACAATTGTGGTTTGTTCCGGTATTTTATCGATTGAATATTATTTTTCTGAGCCGAATAAATAGTTAATTCATTATCGCCAACAAGAAATATTGTTCCATTTTCGGTGTCAGACGAGACCAATATAATTCCTTTAAATTCATTTTGATATTTGGATTCCCATGCCTGATGATTGTTCTTTAACCACGAAGGGTTTTTTACAAAGGCCTCTTTCTTGCTTAATCTATTTTCCGCAACACTACCTTTTTCTTCGTCCAAAGGCCAATGGTATTCCAATTTTCCCCTTTCAAAAATCCGTATGTCCTTTATACTCATAGAAGGAACATCGGATGTTTTGAAATTTTCATAGTCATTCGCCCCAAATATTATTTTAAACGAATCAGTACTTTTTAGCCCTATGTTTTCCTGAACGTAAAAAGTATCAGGTGTATAAAAAATCAACCGGTTTTCTCTCAATAAAAACTTTATTCGCAAATTCACCCAATTATTTATTGCATTATTGGGTGAACCAACCTGAATAACAGAATTATTTTTCCCTATAACCAGATTTAAGTTTCTTGAGGGAGTAGGAGTAATTAAGAGATCAATATTGTTATTTTCCAGAGAAATGACTCTGAAAATATATCCAAATAATACTGAATAATCGTTCGGTTTTATTAGATTAATTTTATAATCAAATGAAATTTCAAATTCGTCATGAAAATTTAAAAATTGATCCGGAGATAAGTTTAATTCAGTTCTTTTATCAAGAACAACATCGTGGCTATTAAATTTTAATCCGTAGGTTTGAGACCAGACTGTCGATTTAAAAAAAAACAATCCCATGAATAACACTATTTTACAAACAGTGCCCGTACATTTCAAATTTAAGTCAACCAACATTAATTATTCATTTAGTTTAAGCAATTGATTGTACAAAATACAGAATTTTATATAATGTCGTAAAAATAGTCATTTTAAATATTTTGAACTAAAAGAATGTCCAAATTTCTGTAGTAGCACAGTTCTCTCTTCTATCTGTTCGGCGTATTGCTCTGGTATCATGGTGTTTTTTATGCTATTGCCCTTTTCAAAAATGCCGTAATTTCAATCACCCTTCTGTTGTGGAAAGTTTGTTCGGAGTATTTTAGTTTCCTCATTAGGTGTGCCAGGCATAATTGATGTCCTCTGGAAACGTATTTTCAGTTTTACAATCATCAAAGGTACACCTGGATTTAGATTCGCTACGTTTATTGTCCGACCAATGGGGAGTAGCTTACAGGAAGCATTCAATTTTCCTGGACGCTATATTAAATATAAATGGGACGGGCCAAATATGCGGATTACCAACTTTGAACAAGCCAATCAGTTTATCAAAAGGGAATACAGGGATGGATGGGGAGAATTGAAGCTGTAATTTCTTTGCAGGCCAGGTATTTCTGTTCTTTTTGATGCGATCATTTTGAAAATTGAGTACAGAAATACTCTATTCGTTTCAATCGATTATCAATATCATACCTATGCAGTTGGCGGTTGACCGGTTTGCAAATATAAAGGGAGAAGACTGCGATAGTTTCCGGTACTGCAATTTTGTCGTCGAACACGAAGGCGGACTTTGAAAAAAGGTTCAACAGATTTGATTTTTTTTACACTCAATAACCAACAAATTTAATTTACATTTATCCTGTTTTAAAAAGAGTATTGGTTTTAATGTTAATCATTAGAATTCAGGTGATTAATATTAAATAGTTGATTCTGCTTTAAACTAACTGGCGATGAAAACCGAAAAAGAGATAATCGAAGATGTAAAAAGGGGAATGGCAAGTGCATTCGACAAAATGTATGAGGCATATAGTCATAAACTCTATTTGTTTGCCAATTCCATTTTGAAGTCGAGAGAGGATGCTGAAGAGGTTGTTCAAAATACATTTTTTAAAATCTGGGAAAAGCGACAAAGTATTGACAGCAATCTTGCCCTCAAATCATTTTTATTTACGGTTGCCTATAATATTATAGTCGATCTGCTCAGAGAGAGATTGAAGGAAAGAAAATACAGGGAAATCATCCTCAATAAAGCATCTTTAAATTATAATCTGGAAGAGGCAATAGAATTCGGAGATTTATTGGAGAATGTCCAGAAAATTGCAATGGAATTACCGCCCCGGAAAAACGAGATTTATCAATTAAGCAGGGTGAATCATCTCTCGTACCATGAAATTGCAGAAAAGTTAAATATATCGGTCAAAACGGTTGAAAACAGTATTAATTTTTCGATGAATTTTATAAAAAAGCGTTTGGGAAAAGATTCTCTTCTTATGTTGCTATATGCTGCACTTTTTCTTTGAAAACCTTTTTTTGGTAATTTTTACACAAAAAAACATTTTTTTCATCTTTTGCCAGGGGGGATCGACCTCCTTCTGCGTATTACATATTGATTGGGAAACTTGCAAAAGTTTCGTTGACCGACTATAAATTTACAATTAACGAATACATCAAAATGCCCGAAGCCGGAAAAGACAATACCCGATTTTCATTTCTTTTTAAAAAATATCTCAACGAGAACTGCTCCAATGAAGAAGCGCAGGAAGTTGCTGGTATTTTGGAAGATTCAGGGAATGACAATTCACTTAAAAACGAAGCAATATCTCAATGGAATTCTTTATATATCGAACATAAAGATGATTTAATACCGGTAGAAAACCGATTAATAATGGATCGGATACTTGATCGTTTGCACCACCGAATAAGATTACAAGAAGAGGAATCCTCAGAAAAGTATCTCAGACAGAATAAGTTCTATGCTGCTTTTGCAAAAGTAGCCGCTATAATTGTTCTTCCATTACTTGTTTATTCAATTTATCTTACATCAAAAACCAATCGATTAGATGCAAAACAGGTTGTATGGCAAACGATTAAAACACCAGTAGGAATGCAAACCGATTTTTTACTTCCCGACGGATCACATGTCTGGCTGAATTCTGGTTCTGTTTTCAAATTTCCTGCTTCATTTGCGAAAGATAAACGTCAGGTGGAATTGGTCGGAGAAGCTTTTTTTGATGTTTCAAAAGATGCGTCACATCCTTTTTTGGTAAAAGCAGGAAAAATGAATGTTGAGGTCAAAGGAACACGTTTCAATATTATAAATTATCCTGACGAAACAATTACTGAACTTATATTGGAATCTGGAAGTGTTCGGCTATTTTCAGGCGATTATGAAGATCAAAAAACAATAACACTTATAAAACCTGGAGAACTTGCCTCCCTCGACAACAATCAAAATCAATTGTCCGTCATTAATGTGGATGTCGAAAAATATACTGCCTGGAAAGAGGGAAAATTGATTTTTAGAGACGATCAGATGGATGAGGTTGTAAAAAAATTAAACAGGTGGTTTAATGTTGAGATTGCCCTGCAAAGTTCTGAATTGAAGGAATATGTTTATACCGCTACCTATAGAGACGAGACATTGCCCCAAATATTAGAACTTTTAAAAATTTCTGCACCCATAAAATACAATGTCATCGAGCGTAAACGATTGCCAGATAACTCTTTTTCAAAACGAAAAATAATAATAACCAAACAAAAATAAGATGCCTATGACGAAATTAAAGGACTGACTAAATGCTGAAAATCAAGGAGATGTTGTCGCATCCCCTTGAAAATCAATAATCTTTTCATCTCGGACGATAGAAAAGTTTCAATTTAATTTATTATTAAATCAAACATTACAAATTTATGAAATTAAAACGATTCACCAACTGGCCTACTATAAGAAGCTGGGTCGGTAAAACATTTTTAGTTATGCGGCTGATGTTATTTATCATAGCGATTAGTGTTTCTCAACTTTTTGCGGTAGAATCTTACTCGCAAAATGCCAGAGTTAACCTAAATATTGCCAATCAATCTGTTAAGTCAGTTTTGGG